>Ga0207674_10001348_pt1 | contig 31762 bp, 34 predicted proteins | sample KBSCornC72_FD_184303 | JGI IMG/M metagenome (GOLD analysis project Ga0207674, IMG submission 184303) | Corn rhizosphere microbial communities from Kellogg Biological Station, Michigan, USA - KBS Corn C7-2 (SPAdes) (version 2) | ecosystem: Host-associated > Plants > Roots > Rhizosphere > Soil ...
GGTGTCACTCCCCCACTGAATTGACGTCATTCACGCGAGGGGAAAAGCATGCGCGTCTTGGCTATGGCATCGCAGAAGGGCGGATCGGGTAAGACGACCCTGTCCGGTCACCTCGCGGTGCAGGCGCAAATGTCGGGGGCCGGGCCGGTCTGCCTGATCGACATCGACCCGCAGGGGAGCCTTGCCGACTGGTGGAACGAGCGCGAAGCCGACATGCCGGCTTTTGCGCAAACCACCGTTGCGCGTCTCGCTTCGGACCTCGAGGTTCTCCGCCAGCAGGGCTTCCGCCTTGCCGTGATCGACACCCCTCCGGCGATCACCATGGCGATCCAGAGCGTCATCGCGGTTGCCGAGCTGATCGTTATTCCGACCCGCCCGAGCCCGCACGACCTCCGCGCCGTCGGCGCCACCGTCGATCTCTGCGATCGCGCGGGCAAGCCTTTGATCTTCGTCGTCAATGCCGCGACCCCGAAGGCCAAGATCACCTACGAAGCCGCGGTCGCGCTGTCGCAGCACGGAACCGTCGCTCCAGTCACGCTTCACCACCGTACCGATTTCGCGGCATCGATGATCGACGGCCGGACGGTTATGGAAATCGACCCGCAGGGCCGTTCCGCCCGCGAAGTCGGCGAGCTGTGGGAATATATTTCCGACCGGCTCGAAAAGAATTTCCGCCGCACCGTGTTCGCTGCGCCCGGCGCATCGCCCGGCGTTGCGCCGGCCAGTCCGCGTCCTGTCGGCGGTTTCGGCCGCCGCGTCGTCGGTCAGTAAGGGGGCGAACCGGTGGCTGAAGCCAAGCCTTTCGCCTCTCTCTCTTCCGGACTTCTCGCCCGCAAGGGCGCGGCGCGCCCGGCCATGCGTCCGCAGGGTTTCGGCCAGGGCGGCCACGGCCTCGAGGATCTCGGCTGGAATGACATGGGCTTTGAACCGCCCAAGGCGGCTGAAGCGCCGCGGGACGAGGATCACGACGCATTCGGTGACGATGTGGTCGAGCATCCGCGGGCGCATCCGACGGGGCTGACGCCGGTTCAGTCTCCGGTTCATCATCAGCAAGCCGAAATCGCCGATCGCCTTGGCGCCGAGGAAGCTGACGAAGAAGATATCGACGAGACGGCCGAGCTCTACGATCCCGAGGCCGCTGAAGCCGAGGCTGAGGTCGCAATCGAAGCGCTCGATACCGAAGCAGAGGAAGTGATGGCTCCTGTGGCGGCTCCCGCGCCCATCGTCGTCGCCACAAAACCAGTTTCGGCTCCGGCTCCGCGCCGTGCGCCGCGTCCGCGTTCCGCACCAGGCAGCAAGGGGAAAGCTGCCTTCACGCTCCGGCTGGATCCGGCGCGTCACCTGAAGCTCCGGCTCGCTTGCGCGGTCGGCGGCCGATCGGCGCAGCAGTTCGTGACTGACGCGCTCGACCAGCTGCTCGATCGCATGCCGGAGCTCGATGCAATGGCCGAAAAGGCAAAACGCAAGGGGTAACAATCATGACGACTCCGCTCCGCTTCGGCTCCGCCGTGTCGGCAATCGCGCTCGCTACGATGCTCGCCGGCTGCGCAACGACGCAACCCAAGACCCATTTCGGGGGCAGGGCAGCGGATGAGAATGTCGGACTCGCCACCCGTGCGATGGCCGCGCTCAATTCGAACAAAATCCCCGAGGCAATCGACTTCGCCGAACGCGCCGTTGCGCAAAATCCGGACGATGCGGGTTTCCGGGCTTTGCTCGGCAACGCGTATTTCGCCGGCGGCCGATTTGCTTCGGCTGAAGCGGCGTTCAAGGATTCGCTGACGCTTTACTCGAACCAGCCGGGCGTGATCCTCAAGCTTTCGCTCGTCGAAACGGCGCTCGGCAAGAAGGACGAAGCGGTTGCTCTCCTCCAGGCTGGCCGCTCGGCGCTCGACGCTTCGAATTACGGTCTTGCGCTGGCTCTTGCCGGTCAGCCTGATCAGGCGATCCCGGTCCTCGAGGCCGCGGCCCGCGGAAAGGGCGCTGACGCCACCGTTCGCCAGAATCTGGCGCTGGCGCACGCGCTGGCCGGCGATTGGACCGAGGCGAAGACCATCGCCGCTCAGGACGTTCCGGCAAACAAGCTTGACGCCCGTATTCATGACTGGATGCAACTCGCCCAACCCGCCAAGCCCTCGGACCAGGTAACCGCCTTCATGGGCGTCGCTCCCGCCGCTGTTGACCCGGGACAGCCGGTCCGACTCGCGCTTCGCAAAACCGACACGATGGTGGCGGAGGCAGCTCCGGTTCCGGCTCCGGCTCCGCAACCCCAGGTTGCTCAGGTCGCCCCGGCGCCTGCGCCCGAAGTCGTTCAGGTCGCTGCTCCGATGCCGGCGCCGGCGCCGCAGGAGCTCGCAGCCGTCGCAACGCCGGAAATGCCAGCACCGCAGCCCGCGGTTGCCGAGGCCCCTGTTCCGACGCCGGTGGCGGTGCTCACGAGCGCCGCGCAGCAGGTGTCGTCGGCCGTCGAATCGTTCATCACCAAGAAGCCAGCTCCGGTTGCCAAGCCTGCGAAGGCCCACCGCGCGGTTGCGGCACGGCGTCCGCTGGCGCACGGCGATTCGGTGGTTCAGCTCGGGTCCTACCGCTCTCCGCAGCAGGTCGCTGCCGGTTGGGCTCACCTGACCCAGCGTTACCCGGCCCTTCGCGGCTATCTGCCGCTAAAGGCCCGGTTCGACTCGCCGAACGGCGGCACCTACTGGCGCCTGTCGATCCAGGGCTTCAGCAGCCAGCGCGAGGCGATCGATCGCTGCCAGGTTCTCAAGAACCGTGGCGGTGCATGCTTTGTTCGCGGCGTTGCCGGCGACGCTCCGGTCCAGATCGCTTCGAACTAGGCCAGCAATAATTCGAGGCAGGCCATCCGGACGGCCACGCCCATCGCGACCTGCGTCGTGATGAGCGACCGTTCGGGATCGTCAGCGATCGCACCGTCGATCTCGACCCCGCGGTTCATGGGTCCGGGATGCATGACGACGGCATCGGAGGCGGCGTGCGCAAGCCGGTCGGCTGTGAGGCCGTAACGGCGAAGGAATTCGCCTGGAGCGTCGCCAAGGTCCGATTCCAGCCGCTCGCGCTGGACCCTGAGCATCATCACGACATCCGCCCCTTCAATCGCCTCGTCGACCGAACGACGTTCGATCCCTTCGGGCATTAGCTCGGGCGGGCCAGCCAACCGGACCTCGGCTCCGAGGCGTGAGAGCAGCTTCGTATTCGAGCGGGCGACACGGCTGTGTTTGATGTCGCCACAGATCGCAATCTTCAGGCCCTCAACCTGGCCGAGGCGATGACGGATGGTCGCTGCGTCCAGCAGAGCCTGGGTCGGATGCTCGTTGGTGCCGTCACCGGCGTTGATCACCGGCGCGTCCAGGATCTCGGCGACGGCGGCCGGAGCGCCATTGTCGCGATGGCGGATCACCAGGAGATCGGGCTGCATGGCGTTGAGCGTAGCTGCGGTGTCCTGGAGAGATTCGCCCTTCTTCACCGACGATTGCTCGACCGGCATCGTGACCACCGACGCGCCCAGCCGGTGCGCCGCCGTGGCAAAGCTCATCAGGGTACGCGTCGAATTTTCGTAGAAGAGGTTGAAGACGAGCTTGCCGGTGACGCTAAGTGGGGCTGCAAACTTCGCCGCATAATGTTTCTCGGCATGATCGAGAATCGAGCCGATCTGCTCGTCGGTCAGGGAGTCGATGGAAAGGAGGTCCACGAGCGCCTGGCCTAACTGCCGCTGCCGAGATTGGCCAGTGCGTCGATCGCGCCCTGGAGAATGTGCGCCGCGGCGAGGGCGTCGACCTTTTCAGCACGCTTTGCGCGGCTGACGTCGGCTTCGATCATCGCCCGCTCGACCGCCTGCGTCGACCAGCGCTCATCCCACAGCAGGATCGGAAGTTCGAGCGGCGCAAGGTTGCGGGCGAAGGCGCGGACGGATTGAGTGCGCGGAGAATCGCTGCCGTCCATGTTGAGCGGCAGGCCGAGGACGAGGCCGAGTGCGTGCTCATGCTCAATGATTCGGCGGAGGGCGGCGAGATCCTGCGTGAACTTCGTCCGCCGAATGGTCTCCGACGGGCCGGCGAAGTGCCACCCTGCGTCGCAGATCGCAATTCCGATCGTCTTCGTCCCGACGTCAAGGCCAAGAAGCTTGCCCCCATTCGGTAGCGTGGCCGCCAATTCAATTGGCTTCGAGGTTATCAGCCCCGCCATGCCGCGAGCCTCCGCTCAGCATCCCGCCGGATGGCGCCCCAGAACAGGGCATAATCGTACACGTGGAAATTGTTGCCCGGCAGCGGCGGGGGCACGTAGGCCGGAATGTCGCCGTTCACTATAAGCAGGCCCTTCCGGCAAGCGGCCCCCACAGCATGTTCGAGAAGCGCCGCCGATCGCAGATCTGAACTTGGAACCAGCGTTCCCGGATTGTCCCCGGAAGGAGCCGATCCGTTCTCCGTCCCGGAAATCGGATTCACGCACAGGATGTTGTCCGGCTTGCGGTCGCCGCCATTGAGCCCCTTGGTACGCTTCCACTCGTCAAGGATCAGCGACGGATTCGCGGGATCGCCGAAGGTCATCCACGACATCAGGCAACCCGTGTCGGTAGAAGCGACGCAAGCGGGGAGACCCAGTTCCGGAAGATCGCTCTGATCGTCGATCGGCCAACCGACGACGTAGGCGGCGACCACTCGTTTCGCGAGCGGCTTTCCGGCGACCTTTTCGCGAATCAGCCGCATCAGGTGCAGCGCGCCCTGGCTGTGGCCGGCAAGGATGATCGGCCTGCCGCCTGCTTCCCGGACGAACTGATCGAAGGCAGCCACTACGTCCCGGTAGGCGAAGTCGAGCGCGCTATTCGCATCTTCGCTGTCCAGAAGAAATGCGCCGAAAGCCGCCTGGCGATAATGAGGAGCCCAGACTTCGCCAGCGGCGTTGAACGCGCTGGCCTCGCTTTTAACAAACAGGTCGGTTCGGAACGCCGTGTCGCCACCGGCGAGAAGTGGTGCATTCCATCGATCATTGCTGAGGTAGGTGGTCGGATGGATGAAGAAGATCGCTGCTTCGCCCGTGGTCGATTGCGCGGCTCCGTCGGGCAGCCACAGCGCGGGATCGGCCGCCATTCCGGGCCGCGCGACCCAGCTCGATGCCTGCGCATAATCCGGTCCGCCGCCTGCCTCGGCCGCTTCGAAATGGCCTTTCGGGGTTGCCTCCCTGAGGAGGACGTTGCCGCCCCACTGGAAGATGGCGAACCCCGCTGCGACGACGACCAGCGTGAGGAAAAAGATCACTGCGAGGAAGCGGCGCGCGCACATTGACGGCGGCACTATTGGGCGGCCGCCCGGCGAGCAAGAGAGGCTCGCCGCCACACTGCCATTGCGGATGCCGCATGGTTCGGTCCAGAGTCCTTCTGCGATTCTGGAAGGGGGCTGGAATGAAGGTGTTTCTGTTGAACGCCGCGACGGCTGCAATGGTGTTGGTTGCGGCGCAGGCTCAAGCGCAATCGAGCGGTGAGATTACGCTCTACGGACGCGGGCAATATGCCGGGCCTCGCCTGATCCTCGACGGGCCGGCGCGGGCGATGACCCTGCCGTTCACCGTCAAGAGCATCCAGGTGCCGGAAGGCTCGAGCTGGGAATTGTGCTCGGGAAACACCTTCAGTGGCTGCAGGCGCTTCAGCACCTCCGTGCCCGCCATGGCCATGACCGTCCGGTCAGCGCGCCCCGTCGGCCAGGCGGTGACCGTGCGTGGCGGCACCATCACACCCGAGGGCAAATTCGAACCCGCTCCCCCCGCGCCATCACTTCGCGGCATGGCTAGCGAATATTTCGTGGCCCCGCAAAAAGGCGGCAATCGCATCGAGGTGAAACCCGGCACGAAGGAAGAGGCTTCCCGGCGAGCGAGCGAATATTGCAAGTCCATCGGATGGGGCTCATCCGCTTATGCGGGCCTGCAGACGACGAACGGCAGTTCCTATCTGGTCGACGTCCTGTGTGTGCGATAGCAGGCTAGTCGCCCAAGCTTCTGTAACTTGCCGCACTTACAGCCCGCCGCTATCCGCGCGGCGATGTCCGTTTCCATCGAACAAGTCCGTCATATCGCCAAGCTCGCCCGCATTGCGATGAGCGACGAGGAGATCGAACGGCTGGCGCCCGAGCTCAACAATATCCTCGGCTGGGTCGAGCAACTGGGCGAGGTGAACACCGATGGCGTCGAGCCGCTAACCGCGGTCATCGACCAGAAGCTTCGCCTTCGCGACGATGTCGTGACCGAAGGGAATATCCGCGACGAGGTGCTCGCGAATGCACCCGAGGCGCAGCACGGGTTCTTCGCGGTTCCGAAGGTGATCGAGTGACCGAGCTCACCTCCAAAACGATCGCCGAGCTTCGCGACGGCTTCCGCTCGGGCGAGTTCACCGCGCGGGAAATCGCAGAGAGCTTCAACACGGCGGTTGCGGCTGCGAAGCTGCTGAATGCCTATACGGTGGAGACGCCGGATGAGGCGCTTGCCGCGGCGAATGCGGCGGACAAGGCGCGAGGCTCTGGCGAACTTGGTTCGCTCGCGGGGATCCCGCTCGGGATCAAGGACCTGTTTGCGACCGAGGGCGTCGACACGACCGCGGGAAGCCGAATCCTCAAGGGGTTCAAGCCGCCATACGAAAGCACGGTTTCCGCGAACCTGCGCAAGGCTGGCGCGGGGATGCTCGGCAAGCTCAACATGGACGAGTTCGCGATGGGCTCGTCGAACGAGACCAGCGCCTACGGCCCGGTGATCAGCCCGTGGAGGCGCAAGGGCAGCAATGTGGGCCTTACGCCGGGCGGCTCGTCAGGCGGCTCGGCAGCTTCGGTGGCAGCCGATATCGCCGCGGGAGCGACGGGCACCGATACCGGCGGCTCGATCCGTCAGCCCGCGGCCTTCGCGGGCATTTGCGGGATCAAGCCGACGTATGGCCGCTGCTCGCGGTGGGGGATCGTGTCGTTCGCGAGCTCGCTCGACCAGGCGGGGCCGATGGCCAAGACCGTCCGTGACTGCGCCATCCTGCTCGAAGCGATGGCCGGTTTCGATCCGAAGGATTCGACCTCGCTCGACCTGCCGGTACCGAAGTGGGAAGCCAATCTATCAAGCGATCTCAGCGGTAAGCGGGTCGGAATTCCAAAGGAATATCGGATCGATGGAGTTCCGCCAGAGATCAACGCGCTTTGGGACCGGGGCATCGAATGGCTGAAGGATGCCGGCGCAACGCCGGTCGAAATCAGCCTGCCGCACACCAAGTACGCGCTTCCGACCTATTACATCATCGCCCCGGCGGAGGCGTCGTCGAACCTCGCCCGCTACGACGGCGTTCGCTACGGGCTCCGAGTCAGCGGCAACGACGGCCTTAACGGCATGTATTCGGCGACCCGGGCGGAGGGATTCGGGGCCGAAGTGAAGCGCCGGATCATGATCGGCACCTATGTGCTCTCGGCCGGCTTCTACGACGCTTATTTCACCAAGGCGCAGAAGGTTCGGGCGCTGATCAAGCAGGATTTCCGCAAGGCGTTTGAACAGTGCGACGTCATCCTGACGCCGACCGCGCCGTCCGCGGCGTTCGGCATTGGCGAAACGACCGACCCGCTTGCGATGTATTTGAACGACGTGTTCGCGGTTCCTGCGAGCCTTGCCGGCCTTCCCGCGATGAGCGTTCCCGGCGGCCTCGACGAACAGGGCCTGCCGCTCGGGCTTCACCTGATCGGCAATGAGCTCGACGAGCAGATGGTCCTCAACGCCGGGCTGGCGATCGAGGAGCGCGCTGGATTCCGCGCCCGGCCGGAGAAATGGTGGTGAGCTCTGAAATGAGCTCGTTGGGGCGTTTTGCCTTGCGGTCATTTCAGCTGTTCATGAAAGGAATTGAGGCAATTGGCGGGGACCTTCACCCGCTGACGAGCGTGCGCGGCCGCCCCGCGGGCATGCGCCTTCTCTGGTCACGCGATGAAGAGGGTCTTCTCCGGGGCGGGATCAAGCGGTTCAATATCGACGGCACCGAGTTTCGCTTCTTCTTCGTCGAGGAGCTCGACGGAATTCAGCGCTTTCACCGCCGCGGTTCGATCTACGAAGCGGAAGAGCTCGCGCTGATCGCCGAAAACTACAAGGGCGGCGTTTTCGTCGATGTTGGCGCGAATATCGGGAATCACGCGATTTACGTGGCGAAGCTGCTCAATGCTCCGAAGGTCATTGCCTTCGAACCGGTTCCTCTTTCCGCCGACCTTTTCGACATCAACGTTGCGTTGAATGGGTGCAGCGATCGCGTGGTCCTGCATCGCGTTGGACTTTCCGACGAGCCAACGCGAGCCAACCCGGTTTCGGTTATGCACAATCTCGGTGGTACGCGGCTCGCGGCGGGGGACGGGCCGATCGAGATCGTCAGGGGAGACGACGTGCTTGCTTCCGAGAACGTGTCGTTCATCAAGATCGACACTGAAGGATATGAGCTGAAGGTACTCGCCGGCCTGAAAGGCCTCCTGGAGAGATGCCGACCGATTCTGTTCGTCGAGGTGGAAAATCGGCAAATCGAGGATTTCCGCGATTTCTGCGACGCGAACGGGTACCGGATCTCGGGGGAGCGCCGCCGTTATGAGGATTGCACGAATTTCCTCGCGGAGCCGAAATAGGCGTTGGGGTTATGGGACTCTTCGGTTCCGCTCGCGCCAACCTCCGGGACGTGCATCGCTTCGGCGTCGGGGTGCTGCGGCGCCATCTTGGCTCCGGTCGAACTTTCGCGATCCGTGTTCGGGATTTCGGTCCGATCCACATGCGGAAGGACAGCCTCGACCTCGATCTCGCCAGGGTCGTGCTGGTCGACGGGGCATATGATTATCCGTGGCCGAAGGTGGCTGAGGAGCGCCTTCGCAGGCGCTACGAATCGATCCTTGCCGCGGGAAAGAAGCCGGTGATCGTCAACGCGGGTGGGTATATCGGATTTTCGGCGCTCTGGTTCGCACGGCAGTGGCCGGACGCTCAAATTGTCTCCATCGAACCGGATCCGGGCAATCTCGAGCTTCTGCATCGAAACCTGGCGGGCAAGCGAGGCCATACGATCGTCGAAGCGGCGGTTGGCTCCGTGCCGGGAACCGCAACGCTGTCAGACGATCCTGAAGGCTGTGCCGTCCAGACGAAGCGGGCGGACAATGGTGTTGAGATCGTCACGATTGACGATGCAGTGGCTCTGGTGCCGGATGGCGAGCCCTTCATCTGCAACATCGATATCGAGGGGTTCGAGAAGGACCTGTTCGCCGCAAATACGGAGTGGATCGACCGGTTCGCGCTCGTCATCATCGAACCTCACGACTGGCGCGAACCGGGAGCGATGATCTCGCGGAACTTTCAGCGAGAAATGGCCGCTCGGCCGTTCGAAATCTATCCGCGTCGCGACGCGCTCTACTATCTTCATGCCTGAGCGGCCTTTTCTTCCGCCTCCACCAACCCTATCGCGACCCGAATGAGCAGCTATCGCATCGAAGGCGAAACGGGCGAGTGGGAGGTCGTGGTCGGCCTCGAGGTCCACGCGCAGATCACCGCGACCGCTTCGAAGCTCTTTTCCGGAGCTGCGACCGCGTTCGGGGCTGAACCCAACACGCAGGTGAGCCTGGTCGACGCTGCGATGCCGGGGATGCTGCCCGTACCGAACCGCGAGTGCATCCGGCAGGCGGTGCGCACGGGCATGGCGATCGATGCGAAGATCAACAAATGGTCGCGCTTCGACCGGAAGAATTATTTCTACGCCGATTTGCCGCAGGGCTATCAGATCAGCCAGCTCTATCATCCGCTGGTCGGGGAAGGCGAGCTGGAAATCCTCGTCGACGAGAAGGACGAAGGCTCGGCCAAGAGGATTGGCATCGAGCGCATCCACGTCGAGCAGGACGCGGGCAAGCTGATGCACGACCAGCATGCCACGATGAGCTATGTCGACCTCAACCGCTGCGGCGTCGCGCTGATGGAAATCGTGTCGCGACCGGACATGCGTTCGCCCGCGGAAGCCGGGGCTTACCTGCGGAAGCTCAGATCGATCCTGCGCTACGTCGGCTCGTGCGACGGCAATATGGAAGAGGGTTCGATGCGCGCCGACGTCAATGTCAGCGTGCGCAAGCCGGGCGGGGAGTTCGGAACGCGGACGGAGACGAAGAACGTCAATTCGGTGCGGTTCGTGATGGCGGTCGTCGAGCATGAGGCGAAGCGCCAGGTCGAGCTGCTCGAGAGCGGCGGTAAGGTCGCTCAGGAGACGCGGCTGTTCGACCCCGACAAGGGCGTAACCCGGTCGCTGCGGTCCAAGGAGGATGCGCACGATTATCGCTATTTCCCGGATCCCGACTTGTTGCCGCTGGAGCTTGACGACGCGTTCCTCGACGAATGCCGTTCGACGCTTCCCGAGCTGCCCGATACGAAGCACAAGCGGTACGAAGGGCTGGGTATAACGCCTTACAATGCCAGCGTTCTGACGGCGGAGGTCGAGACCGCGCGGTGGTTCGATTCGCTTCTTGATGCAGGCGCTGAACCGAAGCAGGCGGCGAACTGGGTCGTCGCCGAACTGTTCGGGGCCCTCAACCGGCGGGGCGAGAGCATCGAGGAGAGCCCGGTTTCCGCGCTCCGGGCCGCGGAATTGCTGGGTTTGGTCGCGGACGGGACGATCAGCGGAACGATCGCCAAGCAGGTGTTCGAGATCATGCTCGAAACCGGCCAGGGCGCTGGAGTGATCGTCGAGGAGCGCGGGCTCAAGCAGACCAGCGACACCGGCGCGATCGACGCGGAGATCGACAAGGTGCTCGCCGCCAACGCCGACAAGGTCGCCGAATACAAGGGCGGCAAGGAGCAGCTGTTCGGCTTCTTCGTCGGACAGACGATGAAGGCGATGCAGGGCAAGGGGAACCCGAAGCTCGTCAACGAGCGGCTGCGGGCGAAACTGGACGGCTGAGGGAGCGAAATGCGCAAGTTGGTGCTGGCCGCAACAGCGGCTCTGTTCGCGTCGCAGGCGATTGCCCAGGCGCCGCCGCCTCCCAAGCTCCTCGTCGTCATCTCGGTCGACCAGTTTTCTGCAAACCTGTTCGACGAATATCGCCCGCAATTCACCGCCGGCCTTGCGCGCCTCGCCTCGGGAACCGTGTTCGACAAGGCGTACCAGAGTCACGCAAACACGGAGACCTGCCCCGGCCACTCGACGATCCTGACTGGCGATCATCCCGCGCGGACAGGAATAATCGGAAATTCATGGTTGGATGCATCGGCTCCGCGCGAGGATAAGTCGGTTTATTGCGCCGAGGACGAAAGCGCGCCCGGCAGTTCCTCGACACATTACAAGGTATCGCCTCGCCACTTGATGGTGCCGACTCTCGGGGAATTGATGAAGGGACGTTGGCCACAGAGCCGCAACGTCGCGGTGTCCGGCAAGGACCGCGCCGCCGTGATGATGAGCGGGCACAAGGCCGATCAACGCTGGTATTGGGATGGGAAGGAGTTCGCGACCGATCTTGGCGGCGCGCCTGTCCCGAACGTAATTCCGAAAGTGAACGCGGCCATCGCGGCTGCACTGGCGCAACCGCGTGCGCCGCTTCAGCCGCCGCCTTATTGCCAGGCGAAGGCGAGGCCAGTCCCGGTTGAAGGCGGCGGGCAGCCGGTCGGCGCGGGGCAGTTTGGGCGAGCTGCGGCCGATGCGGCGGCATTGCGCGCTTCACCGGAGATGGATGGCGATACGCTGGCTCTGGCCGGAGGTCTTGTCGACGAGATGCAACTCGGACGCCGCGCGGCTCCCGACGTGCTCTCCGTCAGCCTGTCTGCGACCGACTATGTCGGTCACGAATATGGCACCGAGGGCGAGGAAATGTGCCTTCAGCTGCTCGAACTCGACCGCGAGATCGGCGATTTCCTGGCTCTGCTCGACAATCGGGGCATCGATTATGCCGTCGTGCTCACGGCGGATCACGGCGGAAAGGACATCCCGGAGCGCGAGCGGCTGGCGGGCGTGGGGGACGCGGCGCGCGTTGCTCCGACGCTGAGTGCGGCCTCGATCGGAAAGACGCTGACTGCCAAGCTCGGTTTGCCGGGGGCCGGCCTTTCCGGAGGAAGTTTCGGCGATATCTACATCGATCGGTCGCTGCCGGTCGCTGACCGCCAACGGCTACTGGACGCCGCAGTTACCGCCTATCGCGCACAGCCTCAGGTTGAAGCCGTGTTCACCGCCGCTGAGATCGCCGCTACGCCGCTGCCGGCATCGCCGCCCGATCAGTGGACTCTCATCCAGCGTGTGCGTGAGAATTATTACCCGGGCCGGTCTGGCGATCTCTACGTCGTCCTCAAGAAGGACGTGACGCCAATTGCCGATACCAGTCGCGGCTTCGTCGCGACTCACGGCAGCCCTTGGGACTACGACCGCCGCGTGCCAATCCTGTTCTGGCGCCCCGGCTTCCGAGGGGCGACGGTGACAGAGCCTGCCGACACGGTCGATATCATGCCTACGCTTGCAGCACTGATCGAGCTGCCGGTCGCAGCGGGCTCGATCGACGGCCGTTGCCTCGACGGCACACCCGCCGTTTGCCCGCGCTAAGCATTTAGAAACACGCGACTTATAATTCAGACGCAGTTGAGGCATGAAGCACAGCAATAGCTGTGGGGAGGGCGGATGCGCGTAGTGCGTAAATCGGGTTCGGCCTTGGCCGCCTGCCTTGCGCTCAGCGCCTGCGTCCAGACCCGGCAATATGCCGATCTCCAGTTCACGCCACCTCAAGGCGACTACAAGCTACTCGTCCTTCGGCCGGATGTAGCCGTCGGGTCGCTGACGACAGGCGGAATGGTCGAGCCAAGGGCTGATTGGACCGAGCAAGCGCGCACCAACATTATCGCGGCGCTTCGTGCCCAGCAGGCGGCGCGTGGCGGCAAGCTCACCATCGTCGAGCACCGCAACGAGCTGGCGGGTGTGCCGGAGCAGGAGCTCGCCGATGTCGAGCGGCTCAATTTCGTCGTCGACGAATCGATCGTCGAGCATAAGTATCTCGGAAATTATCTGCCGACGAAGCGTCGCAGCGGCCTTGACTGGACGCTTGGCGAGGATGCGGTGCGCCTCGGCCAGAAGAGTGGCTACGACTATGCGCTTTTCCTTCATGCCGAGGACGAGGTGGCGTCGAAGGGCCGCATCGCGCTCGGAGTGCTCGGGCTTGCGGGGTGCGTCGTCGGCTTTTGCGCGCCCAACGTCGGCGGCGCCGAGCAGCTCGACTATGCGTCGCTGGTCGACCTCAGGACCGGGGACGTCGTCTGGTTCAATGTCGTCGACGCCGCGAGCCAGGTACCGGGAATCAAGTTCGGCGACCTCAGGACCCCCGAAGGCGCGGCGCAGATGGTCGAGCGGTTGCTCGGGCGGATGAAGCCTGGCCGGGCCGTGCGCGAGGCTGAGGCAAAACACTGAGATGTGTATTCGCTGCGAGCTTAGCCGTCGTTCGCTCCTGATCGGTGCGGGCGCTGGCGCGGCGGCGCTCCACATGGGGGTAGCGGAGGCGAGGGTCCGTCCCGCCGACATGGTCCCGCTGGTCGGCCCGGGATTCAAGCCAACCGACGCCGATGAGCAGGGCCTGTGGCACGACATGGCGCGGGTCGAGGAAGAGATTGCCGATTCGAACCTCCTCATCACCGATCCTAAGCTGACCGGTTATCTGAGAGGCCTCATCGGAACCGTCGGCGGCCCTGCGGCGAAAGACTTCCGGATCTACTTGATGCGGATTCCGGACTTCAACGCGATGATGTTCCCGACGGGGTTTGCGGTCGTTTTCTCTGGCCTGCTGTTGAGGATGCGGAACGAGGCGCAGCTCGCCGGTGTTATCGCGCACGAGTCTGGGCACTTCCTCCGGCGTCACGAAATCCGCTCCTGGCGCGACCAGCGGCGCAAGACCGACATTTTCTCGATCGGGGCCATGCTTGCCGGGATCGGTGGGGCGGGGGCCGGCGTCTATCTCGGCGATTATGTCCAGCTGGCGCAACTCGGGACGTTGCTTTCGCTGTTCAAGTACAGCCGGGCGATGGAGGCCGAAGCCGATGCGATGGGCGCGAAGCTGATCGCCCAAGCTGGTTACGACCCCATGGAAATGTCGACGATCTGGCTCCAGCTGATCAGCGAGGAGCAGGCGGGCGCAGCTTACCGCGGCAAGCATCGGACCAAGGGATCACTGTTCGACACTCATCCATCGGACGATGCCCGGATGGCCGACCTCAAGGCGGATGCGTTGGAACTGCGCGTGGCGGGACGGGCGTATGACAACCACCGCGCGCGGTATCTCGCGACGATCGGCCCGATCCGGCAGATGCTGCTCGACGATCAGATCAAGCTCAACAACCCGGGAGCGAGCGAATATCTCATCCAGACGCTCGCGCAGGACGGGTGGGACGGATTGCTCCGCTTCTATGAGGGCGAGGTGTGGCGGCTTCGAAACCGTAGCGGAGACGATATGCGCGCGGCGCAGAGCTACGCCGCGGCGGTCGTCTATCCCGATGCTCCCGCGGATGCGTGGCGCTGGCACGGGATCTCGCTTCTCAAGGAAGGCCGCCACGGCGAGGCAAAGGCCGCCTTCAGCAAATATCTTCTGATGAAGCCCGATGCGCCCGACGCTGCCTGGGTGCGGCAGATGATCGGATGAGGAACGGCTAGTGAAACTCTCCATGATCGCGGGCGTGCTCATCGCGGCGCTATCCTTGCCCGCCTGTTCGACGCTCGGCGGCGACGGCTTCGGCTTCAGCGATTATGCGGCCGTGAACGCCCGTCGAGTGAGGGTTGGCAACGGCAAGATGACCGTCGTGCCTCCCCGTCCATGGAACCGGCACCGCCCGCAATTGTTCGCCGACGTCGCGGCCGTCGAGGACTGGACCCAGAACGGACCGCTGCTCGACGACGTCACCTTCATCACGGGCCTGAGGAGCGGGCGCTACATGGTGCGCCAGCGCCGGACCGCCGACGAGCAGGTGCCGAAATTCCGCGCCGACATGACTCCGCCCGAGATCGCGGCAATGCTCGAGAGCCTTTATCGGGTACGCGGCGGAGCGGTCGATTTTCGAACTCTGTCAATCCGACCGCGCGAGTTCCTCGGCACAAGCGGTTTCCAGTTCGACTACGAACATCTCGACGAAGATGAGCTGTGGCGGAAGGGACAGGTGGTCGGCGCGGTCATCGACGGCGAGCTCTATCTCGTCATGTTCGATGCGGCGCGATCACATTATTACGAGGCGGGACTGCCCGATTTCGAAGCGATCGTCGCGTCGGCCCGGCTCGGGAGCTAGGCGACAACTTCCTCGAACGGTCCGAATTGCACGACACGCCCGTGATCCAGCCGGGCGACCAGGTTGCATTGCCGTATCGTGGAAAGCCGGTGGGCGACGATGATGATCGTCCGGCCTTCGCTTCGGAGTGTGGCCAGTGACGCGATGACCGCCGTTTCGGTCGCATCGTCTAGCGCGCTGGTCGCTTCGTCCAGGATCAGGATCGGCGCGTCTTTGTAGATCGCCCGGGCGAGACCGAGCCGCTGGCGCTGTCCTCCGGACAGGCGGACGCCGCGCTCGCCTACCGTCGTCTCATAGCCTTCGGGGAGCGACAGGATGAAGTCGTGCAACTGCGCCTTGCGGGCGGATTCGACGATCCTGTCCTGGTCCGGCGGACTGGCCGGGAGGCTGAGCGCGATGTTTCGTGCAATGGTGGAATCGGCGAGGAAGATCGACTGGGGGACATGCGCGATGCTGCGATGCCAGTGACGCTCGATGGTCGGCCCGAGCGGCGTATCGTCGATGAGGATGCGCCCTTCCTGCGGCTCCAGCAGGCCCATGAGGACGTCGAGCAAGGTGCTCTTGCCGCTACCCGTCGGGCCGATCAGCGCGACCATGGAGCCACGCGGGATTGAGAGGCTTGTTTCGTCGAGTGCGCGGCGCTCTCGCGTAGGATAGTAGAAAGTTACTTTGTCGATCGTGATTTCGCGCCGCAGCTCGAGCGGCTCGACCGGGACCTCGGTCGCTTCTTCAACCGGCAAGCTCAGCAGTTCGATGATCTGGCCGAATGTCGAGCGCTGACCTTCGAGCGTCGACCAGCCCATGTAGACTTCCTGAACGAGCGGCAGGAGGCGCTGTGCGCCGAGAGCGAGCGCCCCGAGCATCGGAAGGGCTGCGGTGATCCCACCGGACCGGTTCGCCGCGAGGAGGGCGGTCGCCGCGATGGCGACCATCCCGACCATTTCGATGATGTAGCGCGGAGCCAGCGTGATGAACTGGCTGGTCGCGCGGGCATCCGCGAGCCGCCGGTCGATGGCTTTGAACTGGTTCAAATAGCTCGACTGGCTATTGTCGATGATGACGTCGCGGATTCCGCCGAGACTCTCCTGGACCACCTGCATCCGGGTGTCGTAGGCGGTCTCGACGGTCGCGGAATTCGCCGACAATTTCTTCCGTGTCGCCGCGGAAATGAGGCCGTAGATTAGCGCAAACGTTGCAGCCGCGACGAGCGTCGTGACCGGCGCGATAAGGACCAACAGCAATAAGATGCAGAGGGCGATCGTCCCGGCGGTGACGGCATGCATCAATGGGAGGAGAATGTCGTAGACCAGCATCTCTGTCTTGTTGAGCGCGGTGAGGAGCGTGCTGGTGTTGCGGTGGATGTGAAACTCGAGGGGTTGGAACAGCACCCGGCGCTGGATTTCAGAGGTCAGCTCATGTCCCAGTCCGAAAATGAAATTGCGCGTGGACCGGGCAAGCGCGAGCCGCACCAGACCTGCGGCCAGCGCGAACAGGATGAAGACCGCCGCGGCGACCATCAGCCGGTTGGACTCCGGGAGCAGGTTTGAAATCTTGGACGCTGACGAGCCTGAAAGTGCGGCGAGAAAGGGGATCACCGCTCCAATCGTTCCAAGCTCCGCGACGGCGCCGCAAAGCATGAGTGCGAGAACGATGAAGAACTGCCGCCGCCGGGCGGACGACATCCGTGCATAGATCGCCCGAAGGCCCGTCCACAGGCTGATATCCGCCTCCATTCGCTCGATGTAGAGCAGGAGGTGGACTGTCGACAAACCTGCATTGCGGCGGGCAAGAGTGCGGGCCGGAGGTCCTGACCGGTGACGGCCGACTGCGTGACGCTTTGGATTGGCGAGCGGATGGGTGCCGTAGAGCGCGCCTGCCTTCGCTCGGTCATGCGCCAGGGGCACGGCGTTGCGTTGTACTGCTATCGAACCCCGCATGGCGTTCCGGCTGGCGTTGAGCTGCGCAACGCGGGTGAGATCGTCCCGGAGAGCAGGGTCTTCACTGGCCGCAACGGAAGCTTCGCGGCCTTCTCTGACTGGTTTCGCTACGAGTTGCTCAAGCGAGGCCTTGGGACGTGGGTCGATACCGACATGTACCTGCTCCACCCGCTGGAAATGCGGACGCCCTATCTGTTTGGCGAAGAGTCCCCAGGGATCATCAACAACGCGGTCCTTCGCCTGCCGGCGGATTCGCCGATGCTACCGCCGCTGTTGGCGCCCTTTAAGAAAGGTCGTGTTCCGAGCGGCCTGACGTGGCGACAGCGGTTGCCGCTGCACATGCAGCAAATCTTTCGGGGCAGGCCGGATCTCAGTGGTCTTCCCTGGGGCAGTACTGGGCCGCTGGCGATCAGCGCCCTCGCTCGTGAGTTCAACCTGGCGTCGCAAGCGCTTCCAAGCGACGTTTTTTACCCTGCATCCTGGCGAGAGCCGGACTGGATCAGGGACCCGTCAGTAATGCTCGAGGAGATAATCACGGAGCGAACGGTCGGAATTCACCTCTGGAACGAGTGTATCAAGAGATACAAGGATGCGGCGGCACCGAAGGGATCGTTCCTGGATCGGCTCCAGCAAGAGGGTAGGGCTTAGTGACGGACCCCCTCGTCACCGTGATCGTCCCCGCATGGAATGCCGAACGGACGCTCGATGAAACACTGCGATCCGTCGCTTCGCAGACCTACGGCAATCTCGAAATTCTTATTGTCGACGACGGTTCGACGGATGCGACAGCGGCCATTGCCGCCAAATTCCGCGCACGAGAGCAGCGGGCGCGCCTCATTTCGACTGAAAACGGCGGCGTAGCGGCGGCGCGCAACCGTGCCATCTCCGAGGCAAGAGGCGAGTGGATCGCGCCGATCGATGCGGACGATCTTTGGCATCCGACCAAGATCGAGAAGCAGGTAGCTTCGGCGCTTTCCCACGCGGAGAGGCCAGGCTTCGTCTATTGCTGGCATCGGCTTATCGATCTGGATGGCCGAGTGACGGGCTCGGGACCGCGCCGGGCGCTTAACGGACGTGCCTTCAACCAGCTCGCCTATCTGAACGTCGTGGAGAACGGCAGCGCTCTCCTGATGCGGACCGATACTGTGCGCGAAGTTGGCGGATATGACGCGAGTTTACGGGCCCGAAACGCGCAGGGCTGCGAGGATGTCATGATCCAGCTCCAGATCGCCCGGCGCTATTCCATTGCGGCTGTTGAGGAATATCTAGTCGGTCACCGACGGCACGGCGATAACATGTCCGGCGACTTCGAACAGATGGTCCGGTCGTGGCGGCTGGTCTACGCGCGGATGTCGAACGACGGCGGAATGGCTCGATCCGTCGTCCGCTGGGTAGATGGCAAGTGCGCGCTCGACATCGCTGAGCGCCGCGCGGTCGAGGGCAGGTTCCTTGACATGCTGAGGCATCTCGCGATCGCGATGTTGCGGGATCCGGTTCGGTCGGGAGGGATCCTCGCATATCGCACGCTGCGTTCCGCCCGGCGACGATTGAGCGGGCGGCGGCGAGGGCAATCGCCGCGGTTCGCGAATATTGATCCGAAGGCGGAGCTGGGAGGCGATCCGTACGAGGTGAGGGGATTCTCTCGCCTGGTCGATCGGCTGAACTCCGCTCGGTTGCGCCGGCTCAGCGCACTCGACAGCGCTCAGGCGTAGCTTTCGCGGGTAATCTCCTGGATCCCTGCCGGGCTGATCATGAATCCCTCTTCGCCAGCCTTCCGCCAATCCATCTCGACGATTGCCGAAAGCTTGCTCCACGGGGCTTCCGCGCCTGCGGCGATATGGGGCTGCTGCGCATACCAGCGACTGCTGTGCCAGTTCATGAAGTGGAGATAGAGAAACGGGTGGTACGGGTAGTATTCGTTCGTGAGCCGCCCCTTCTCCCAGAACCACCGCATGTCTGTTGTCGGGGTCGGCGTGCTGTACGCCTCCCGGAAATAGCAACGGATCGAGGGCGGCGCTTTCGATGGCAGGAGCCGGCCGTTCCGGCCAGTGAAGAGGTTGTAGAAGGCCCGCTCGTCGAACGTGACGTTGTCGCGGCGGGTGAACGCCTCTTTCCAGCCGCGCACCTCGCGGAACGCTGTCACCACGTCCTCGCGGTTCCGCATGAGACAAAGGTGACCGCTTATCCGGTCCGCGTGCGTTGAAAACAGGTCGTAGTCCGAAAGCAGATCGTCGTCGTAGAAACTGCGGATGTCGCCGTAGATGACGTCGAGATCGCCGAAGCCCACGAAGTCGTACTTGGCCAGCATCGCGGCATGGACGTAGCCGAGCGCGGGGCGGAGGTCGCACAGCTTGTATGGGTCCTCGGCGCCGACCTTCACGCCTAGCGCGTCGGAAAGCTGCTCCCGATAATCGACGAACGAAATCCGTTCGTGGTGTACGTTCGGCGGACGGTTCTCCGGTGGCGCGCAGTCGTTGAACAGAATCCAGTCGATGTCCCCGTTCCAGCGACAGCTCTCGATGAAGAAGTTCATCCAGACCGGCCAATCGCCGAAATAGGGAATCAGGATGGCGATCCGTGGGTTCATCCGAGCAAGACTTTATCGGTCAGTGACAGATCGGACGCCGGCACGAAGAGATAATCGCACAAGCGAATGCTCTCGTCGGTCCAGACTTGATCCGGAAATTCGCTGACGTCTTCCAACCTCTCGATGCGTCCGTCGTCATGCAAGACGCGCTGCACTCGGTAGCTGAGCTCGGCCAACAATCGCATCAGCTCGGCGCACCTTCGGCGATACGGCTCGGCTTCCGCCAATTCGTCTCGATGGAGAACCTCGCACAGAATCCAGGGCTGACTCGCGCGAATTGTCGCTTCCATTCCGCGCAAGACGTCGAGCTCGCTGCCCTCGGTGTCGATCTTGATCAGCGCTATGCCTGCTCCCGCGGTCAGACCGCCGAGATCGTCCAGCCTGAAGATGCAGCAGGCGTCTGCCTTGACCTGATCGCGCGGGCGTAGGTCCCTGAGGGTAGTTCCTCCGGAATCGACGTCTCCACCGAGGCGATAAAGATCCGCAATCCCATTCTTATCGCCGAGCCCGGCCGGGATCACACGGCACTGGTCGAGGTGGTTCCCGGAAATGAACGCCGCGAGATGCTGGTAGCAGGTCAGGTTCGGCTCGAAGCCCACATAGGTGGAGCGCTGTGGTGCTTTCAGGAAATCGAGGAGGGTCTGGCCGACATTGGCGCCGACGTCGATCAAGGCACCAGCACGATGAGCGAGAATTGCCGTGATGGCTTGCGTCTTCCAGTCGGGCTTCCAGTCCATCATCGCCCGCATTGGAGCGTCGCTCGCGTACGCCCGGACCTTCAGGCCACTTGCAGGCAGATTCGCGCGCGGCGCGATGCGCCTCCAAACGGCCGCCCAGAGCCCGGCAAGCGCCTCGCTCATAGCTCGCGGAGCGCCCTTTGGAGGCGTCGAGCCGACCAATTGCCGACCTGGACTCGTGGAAGCGCGAATTGGGGGCTGTCCGAACCGACTGCAGCCGAGTCCGTTGAGCAGGCGCAATCGTATCCGGCCTCCTCAGCCAGCCGCCGCGACTCCTCGTCGAAGTCTCCGAAAGGATAAGCGAATGTCCTTGGCCTTGAGCCCGTCAGTGCCGCGCATGCTTCCGCGCTCTCTCGAATCTCGGCCGCCTTTTCCGCCGCGGAAAGGCTCGTGAGCCACGGATGGGTCAGCGAATGGGAGCCGAAGTCGATGAGGGAACCGGCGATGCGCCGCACATCTTCCGGAGCCATCGGTCGTTTCGCCGGGTTGGCTGCGCTCGTCTGGCTCCGCAGCTCTGCCATCGCCCGTTCGATCTCGGCGGGCTTTCTCGTGACGAGCTTGCGCTGAAGCTCGTAATAGGCCCGCTGCCGCGGCGTCCGCGGTGCTGAGTTCGGCCGCCATCGTCGGTCGTCGCCACGCCTCTCACCGAGAGAAACCTGCTCGCCGTCGAGCGCAAGGGTGGGTCCATCGTGGCCAAGCACGATCTCCTCGAGCTCATCCCACCAAAAGGCGCGGGATTTCTCGATGGCGTCGATAGTCAGAAAGAAGGTCGCAGTGGCCCGAAAGCGCTCCAACATCGGGGCCGCGACCTCCGCATTGCAGCTGTAGCCATCGTCAAAGGTCAGAGCGATCGCGTTGTCCGGCAAGGTCCCTTCCAGCTTCCTCGCGGCGAATTCGGCGAGCGGGAGGATTTTGCGATCGCAAATCATCCACGCGAGCTGCTCGGCGAGCCGAGCGGAGGTGACAGTCGACCCCCACGGATCGAAGGATTCTTCAGCGACCCGGTGATACATGAGGATAACAGGGCGCGGGGCGCTCTGCGCGAAGCCATGCAGCCGCCTTGCCGCGCTGCGGACGCGGCGCTCGATGCCTGACCTGATCCCGAGTGCGTACGAGTTCACGCGATGCCAACGTCCACGATGCCTGGGGCCGGGCTTGATACCGTTGAACCACTTCCGGCGCTACAAGCGCGAACTTCCGCCCTTTTTCCGCACGGCCGACCAGTAGGTCAGCAAATATGCGGAGTTGAACAGGCGCGCGAGCTTCCGGCTCGAGCGCATCGGTGTGCGGAGACCTATCTCGGCCATGATAGTTGCGACTTGCGCGAGGACGCGAGGAAAGAGGGGGACTTGGCTCAGGAGGCGGAGGCGTTTGCTGATCTGCGATGCGCCCCGCCGCTCGAACAACTCCCGGCCGAGCTGCGGGTGCTTCGTGGCAAATTCGAGGTCGGCATTCGCGGTGCGTCGCGCACGCCGCATATATTCTCGCGGTCCGACGATGCTGCGCTGATGGCAGATGGCACGCGGATTGTGCCGGACGTCGTAGCGGGCGACGAGCGCGAGGCCGAAGTCGATATCCTCGTTTCCGTACTTACCGCCGCTCGTGAAGCGCTCGTCGAACCCGCCAAGCTCCTGAAAAACGCTACGCCTCACGGAGAGGTGGCCAGTGAAGACATCATAGGCGGAGATCGGGGTCCTGCGTGCCCACGCCTTCTTTTCGGCGATCGAATCTGAAAGGAAACCAGGCCGCGACTCCTTTTCGACCGGGAAATCGCCAAGCACCGCGTCGGCGCCATCTGCGTAGGAGCGGGCGTGCTCGGTCAGCAGGTTGGGCTCTGCGATCATATCGTCGTCGAGGAACAGCAGGATTTCGCCTTTTGCCTCGGCTGCGCCGTGATTGCGCGCGTGTGCGGCCCCGCGATTTTCCTGCTCGATGACTCGAAAGGGCGATGAAAGCTGTGAGAGAGCCGCCGCTGTACCGTCAGTAGATCCATCGATGACGACAATGACTTCGTACACACCGTCATATTTCAGCGCGCAAAGCGCTCGCACGGCGTCGCAAACGAGATCGCGACGCTGGAATGTCGGCATGACGATGGAGAAGGACGTTTTCTCTTTCACGGAGGACTGAGGGGCCGCTTGCAATTGCGGGTCATACCATGCTGAATTGGACGCGCCGAGGGCAGGGGGGATCATGTTGCGTTTCATTGGGTTGCTGGCGAGCGCGGCTGCGCTCGTGTCGCCGTCTTCGGCTGCCGCCGCCGACCATTCTCTGGCAGACGATGCCAAAGCTTTTGGAGCCCTTCAGGGGGTTCGGTCCGTGGCGATTTCGCCGAGCGGTAAGGAATTGCTGTACATCGCGGCGGTCCCGAGCCGAACTTCGGTACTTCGCGTCGTCGATCTCGCGACCAAGGGGATCAAAGACGTCGCCAAGTCCGACGGAGACCCGGAGACCTTATATTGGTGCGAGTTTGGATCGGACACCGAGCTCGTATGCAAATTCGGAGGGGAGACCAGGGTTGGCGGCGACATTGCTGGCTTCAGTCGCGTGGTGGCGGTGCCGCTCGATGGCGGCAAGGTGAAGGAGCTCGGTCAGGCCGCCAATTATTATCTTCCCGTCGGTCGCCAGTATGACGGCGATATCCTCGACTGGCTTCCGCAAAGCCCTGGCTCGGTCCTCATGCAGCGGACCTATATCGGCGAGAACGTTCGTCCCGGCTCGCATCTCGGCGATACTCGCGAGGGAATGGGAGTTGATCGGGTAGACCTGGCGACCTTGAAGTCGGTGGCGGTCGAACTGCCCCGGCGCGAAGCGAACGACTACCTCACCGATGGGCTGGGTAATGTTCGGGTCATGACCAGTGAGGAAACGGCCGATCAGGACTTGACCGGCCTTATCCATTTCAAGTTCCGAAAAACTGGATCGAAAGATTGGGAGCCGCTTGCGCAATATGACGTGCGAACGAAAAGCGGTGATATTCCGATCGCCGTCGAAGCACAGTCCGACTCTGCTTTCGTTCTCCAGAAGCTGAATGGCCGCGACGCGCTGTATCGCTACAAACTGGACGGCAGCGGCGCGTCGACGCTGGTTGCCTCCAATCCGCAGGTGGACATCGACAATGTGGTTCGGATCGGCCGCGGTCAGCGCATCATCGGCTATACCTATGCGACCGAAGGCCGCGAGGTTGTCTATTTCGATCCCGAATTCCAAAAGCTTTCCGCCGCATTGAGTGGCGCGCTTGCGGGACATCCCGCCGTGACCTTCGAAGGGGCGAGCGGCGACGGGAACAAGATTGTCGTTCTCGCCAGCAGCGACACCAATCCCGGCACTTTCTACCTGTTCGACAAGACGACGAAGCATCTCGACGAGATTGCGCCGGTCCGTCCTGAGCTTGAAGGGCGGTCGTTGGCGGAGGTTCGGCCGGTTCGCATTCCAGCGAGCGACGGGGTCGAGATTCCGGGTTATTTGACGCTTCCGCCGGGAAGCGCGGGCAAGAACCTCCCGGCGGTGGTTCTTCCGCATGGAGGCCCTGGCGCGCGCGACGAGTGGGGATTCGACTGGCTCGCCCAATTCCTCGCGGCACGGGGCTACGCCGTGATTCAGCCAAATTTCCGGGGCTCGACTGGCTATGGCGAGCAATGGGAAGGCGCGAACGGGTTCAAGGATTGGGAAAAGGCGATGGCCGACGTGGCGGCGTCAGCTCACTACCTCTCCAATCAGGGAATCGCCGATCCCAAGCGCATCGCAATCCTCGGCTGGTCTTACGGCGGCTATGCCGCGCTTCAGTCAGCGGTCGTCTATCCCGACCTGTACAAAGCCGTGGTCGCGATTGCCCCGGTGACCGACCTGGCGCTCCTCAAGACTCAGGCCGAGAACTTCGTCAACTGGAAGCTGGTCGCCAACCAGGTTGGGACCGGCCCGAACCTGGAGGCGGGCTCACCCGCCCGTCACGCCGATGCCATCAAGGCACCGGTCTTGCTCGTCCACGGCGACCTCGACGGGACGGTCGGCATTGCGCACAGCGACAAGATGCTCGATGCGCTCCACGCAAAGGGCAAGACGGCCGACCTCCTGACCTTCAAGGGTCTTGACCATCAGCTGTCCGACAGCAACGCCCGGACCGAGATGCTGACGCGGATCGGCGAATTCCTGGACTCGGCTATCGGGCATTGAGGGCGCGCGGGCATTGGCGTAATTATCAGGCACACCGAAAGCAAAGTGCCAGGAGGCCGGAGATGGGTGGTGTACTGAGTCTCGCTCTCTTGCTGGCGCTGTCCACGGCGCCGACGGTCGACACTCCAAAGCAACAATCGCCGAAGGACGATGGCGACAAGGTCGTCTGTCGACTGATTACCGAGGCGGGGTCAAGAATCCCGTTCCGCGTCTGCAGGACCCAGGCCGAATGGGATGGTATGGCGAAACAGAATCAGGACGATTGGACGAGTTCGCGAAACGCGCGGACGGTGGGCTGCAACCAACCGAACTGCCTGTAATCGCGACGATCGCCCAAACGAAATGCTGAGAACGCCGGCCAGCTCTGCAGATTAGCGGGAGTAGAACTCGATCACGAGGTTCGGCTCCATCCGCACCGGATAGGGCACTTCGTCGAGCTTCGGCACGCGGGTGAACGTGACCTTCGAGGTGCCGTCCGGAACCACGTAATCGGGGATGTCGCGTTCGGCGAGGCTCTGGGCCTCAATCACCAGCGCCATCTCCTGGGCCTTGGAACCGAGCTCGACCACGTCGTTCACGTCCACCTTGCGCGAGGCTATATTGCACTTCACGCCGTTGACGCGGATGTGGCCGTGGCTGACCAGCTGGCGGGCGGCCCAGATCGTCGGCGCAAACTTCGCGCGATAAACAACCATGTCGAGACGGCGCTCGAGCAGCCCGATGAGATTCTGCGAAGCGTCGCCCTTCATCGCGGTCGCCTGAGTGTAGTTCTTCTTGAACTGCTTCTCGGTGATGTCGCCGTAATAGCCCTTCAGCTTCTGCTTGGCGCGAAGCTGGATGCCATAGTCGCTGAGCTTGCCCTTGCGGCGCTGGCCGTGCTGGCCGGGGCCATATTCGCGGCGGTTGACCGGGCTCTTGGGACGTCCGAAGACGTTCTCGCCCATGCGGCGGTCGAGCTTGTATTTGGCGCTGGTGCGCTTCGTCACGTCACATTCTCCAACTTGCTTTCAGTTCCTGTCGCTACCCCTTCTTAATCCGAAAAGTGGAATCCACTTTTCGGGAAGGGCTAGTGTGCCCGGACCGCACCGCCAATCCATTCGACTGGCGCGATCGCCGCTTCACCGGGCATGCGGGATCAATTGCGAGCGGCGCAGATGGCCGCTCGAGAGCTTCAGGTCAAGTCCGGGCTATTCCGGGTTGATCGCGCCGGCGCCGCGCCGGGTCCGCGCGCTGTTCAAATCGTCCTGGGTCTCTTTCGCCAACTGAGCCCATTCATCCGGGGACTTGCACACCCGCTCCGGAATCCTCGAGCCGGGCTCGGTGATGTTCCGGCATTCCATCTTGATCGCAGGCTTCTGATTTGACGCCGGTGCCGGGTTTGGCTGGGCCGACTGGGCCGCTGAAAGCAGCAACAAAGTGACGAACATCGAATTTCCCTCCGGCTGGCGATCAAAATTGACGCAGCCATCCCAGCCACGAGCTTAAAGGCTCAGTGGGCATCGAGCAACGCGACTTTGGTCAAGTCTATCTGGGTGGGCGAACCGCAAGCCCCGGGACGTTTCCTGCCGACGGGTAACCCGTCACCAGGCCTCCCTCGCCTAGCGACGGCCCGTTCACGATGGTTCCGGACAGGCCTCCCGCGCGTCCGTTCCTGCTGCTCGCCATGTCGCCAGAATTCTCTTTCTCAATCCGATCCCATTCGGATTTGGGCAGACAGACTCTGGAGGGGATACGGCTGTTTGCCTGGGTCTCGAGCTTGCAGATAATCTTGTCGGCATCGGGGTCGGCCGCGGCCGCTGGTGGAGCGACGGCCTGAAATGCAAGCAACAGCAAAGTCACGATCATCGTTCGTCTCCTCGCGAGAAATCGAAAGGAAACAGTACGCTCGGGAAGACGCGCGCATCTCGCCGCGAAAAGCCCCCGTTCGCGTCGACCGGCTTATAGCACTCGACCGTTGGTCAGAACAGCATTCAGGGATGCCGCGGCCCCTCAATCGCTTGATTTACATGGAATTGGACGCGGCCTAGGTTTACTTTCAAGACCGCCAGGCTGGAGGCCGGTATGAAAAACATCCTCGCTGCCCCGCTTCTTTTGGCATTGATTGCGGCAACTCCGCCGACTCCGACGGTTCAGGTCGCGACCGGAGACTGGAGCAAGCTGCCTGCTCTGGAACATGGCGATTACAACCATCTGAGCTCGGCGATCATGTCGAAGATCTATGAAATCGGCCGGCAGAACAGGTGCAAGCTGCCAGGCCAATATGCCAATCATATCGACCTATCGATTTCCTTCGCTGCCCAGTTCGGTCCCGACGGGAAGCTGGCGCGCCTGCTCCTTCCGCAGCTGAATTGCCCCGAAGCGGAGTCCTGGCTTGGCGGAACGCTCGTCCAGTCGATCCAGCACGGGGATTTCCGGCCCGGACGAAATGTGAATCCCGAAGGCTGGTATCGCGGCGATTTCAGCTTTTACTACGAAGGTTGAGCGCTCGCTGATCGCTCAGTGTGGCTTCTGTCCGCTAGACCGAGTGCCCGGATTGAAGGCCGTCCAACAACATGTTGGACTCCTGTCCTATTCCACATCAACCATGCCACAACCTGGCTTCGCTTCCAATCATCGGCGGCGCGCGGGTTCGACCAACGCCCGAATGATTCCACGAACCGCTTTCACCTCGCGCGATGACCATCCCGTTTTGGTGAAGATCGTCCGAATCGTATTTTTGGTGGCCTGGGTTCGGGATGGCGGGTGAAAATAGCCCTTGCGCTCGAGCTCTTCATCGAGATGGCGGATCAGCCCGTCGAGCTCGCCGTGGGGCGCTACCGGTTCCAGCTCTTTCGCAGGAGGCTGCGCCAGCCCGGCTCGCCGCGACCATTCGTAGGCTAGCAGGATCACCGCCTGGGCGAGGTTGAGCGAGCCGAATTCGGGGTTGATCGGAACGGTGACGATGGCGCCTGCGAGGGCGACTTCCTCTGTCTCCAGACCGGACCGCTCCGCTCCAAAGAGAATAGCGCATCGCTCGCTGGAGGCATGGATCTGGTCGGCCATTTGCTGGGGGCCGAGCACGGGCATCACGAGATCGCGCCTGCGCACAGTCGAGGCGAACACCTGCGAGCAATCGGCGATCGCCTCCTCGACCGTTTCGAACAGCTGCGCCTGCTCAAGCACGACGTCCGCGCCGCTCGCGGCCGGCCCCGCGTCGGGATTGGGCCAGCCGTCGCGAGGCGCGACCAATCGCATCTCGGTGAGTCCGAAATTGAGCATGGCACGCGCTGCCTTGCCGATATTCTGCCCCAGCTGAGGACGAACGAGGACGATGACGGGCGGCATCAGAGCAATTTGTCGCGCGCGGGCGCGGGTGGCGCTTCCTTCTCGACGCTCTCGGCAATCTCGGTGAAATGGCCGGGCTCGCTGAAATCCTTGTAGATGCTCGCGAAGCGAATGTAAGCGACATGGTCGAGCGCCTTGAGGCCATCCATCACCGCTTCGCCGATCTCGGCACTCTTCACCTCATCGCCCTGAGTCTCCAACCGGCGTTGAATGCCCGTGACCATGCGATCGATCTTGTCGCCGGCGATGTCGCGCTTGCGGGTCGCGTGACCGATCGCCCGGACCAGCTTGTCGCGGTCGAACGGCTCGCGCTCGCCGGTTTTCTTGACGACCGTGAGCTCGCGTAGCTGGACCCGCTCGAAGGTAGTGAAGCGGGCACCGCAGGCTTCGCACTGGCGGCGCCGGCGGATGGCCGCGCCGTCCTCGCTCGGGCGGCTGTCCTTAACCTGGCTGTCTTCGTGCGCGCAGAACGGGCAGCGCATTCCCTATCCCTGGTAGATCGGGAAGCGGGCGCAAAGGTCGCGAACGCGCTCGTTCACTTGCGCCTCGACGTCGCCGTTATTCTCGATCCCGTTCCTGGTGAGGCCATCGAGTACATCGGCAACCATATCGCCGATCGCGCTGAACTCGGCCTCGCCAAAGCCGCGGGTAGTGCCGGCGGGAGAGCCGACCCGGATGCCGCTGGTCTTCACCGGAGGAAGCGGGTCGAATGGAACGCCATTCTTGTTGCAGGTGATTCCAGACCGCTCGAGGCTCTCGTCGGCGTCCTTGCCGGTAAGGCCGAGGGGGCGAAGATCGACCAGCGCGACGTGCGTGTCCGTACCGCCGGCTACGAGATCGGCGCCGCGGTCTTTTAGCCGATTGGCCAGCGTTTGCGCGTTAGCGATCACCGCCTTCGCATAGGCCTTGAACTCGGGCTGCAGCGCCTCGCCGAACGCGACGGCCTTGGCCGCGATCACGTGCATCAGAGGGCCGCCCTGAAGTCCCGGGAACACCGCCGAGTTGATCTTCTTCGCGATATCCTCGTCGTCGGTCAGGACCATACCGCCACGAGGGCCCCGCAGCGTCTTGTGGGTTGTGGTGGTGACCACGTGGGCATGCCCGAATGGCGTCGGGTGCTCACCAGCGGCCACCAAGCCAGCGAAGTGAGCCATGTCCACCATGAAGATCGCCCCGACCTCATCGCAGATCTGGCGAAAGCGCGCGAAGTCGAAATGGCGCGGATAAGCGGAGCCTCCGGCAATGATCAGCTTCGGGCGGTGTTCCTTCGCAAGGCGCTCGACTTCGTCGAAGTCGACGAGATGGTCGTCCTGCCGAACGCCATATTGGACGGCGTTGAACCACTTGCCCGACTGCGCCGGCGGAGCGCCGTGGGTGAGGTGCCCGCCAGCAGCGAGGCTCAGGCCCATGATCGTGTCGCCAGGCTTGAGGAGCGCCAGCATCACCGCGCCGTTGGCTTGGGCGCCGGAATGCGGCTGGACGTTTGCGAAGCCGCAGTCGAACAGCCTCTTCGCCCGCTCGATCGCAAGCGTCTCGACCGTGTCCGACGGAGCGCAGCCCTGGTAGTAGCGACGGCCGGGATAGCCCTCGGCATATTTGTTGGTGAGCACCGAGCCTTGCGCTTCGAGCACCGCCTTGCTGACGATATTCTCCGAGGCGATCAGCTCGATCTGGGTTTGCTCGCGGCGAAGCTCGGCGCGGATGCCTTCCTCGACAGCGGGATCGACTTCGCTGAGGCGGCTGGTGAAGAAACCCTGTGGAACGCGGTAGCCCTGGCGCTGGTCGAGGTCGGCGGCTGTGGCCATCAATCGGAATCCTGCAATTCGTGGGAAAGCTCGTCGACTCGGCGCTGGTGGCGCCCGCCGGCGAATCCAGTGTCGAGAAAGGCCTGGACGCAGGCCTTTGCCATGTCGCTGCCGATCAGGCGGCCGCCGAGCGCGAGGACGTTGGCGTCATTGTGCTCGCGTGAAAGTTGGGCCGAGAGCGGGTCGTCGACGCGGGCGCAGCGGCACTTGGGATTGCGGTTCACAGCGATCGAAATGCCGATGCCGGAGCCGCATACCGCGATTCCCCGCTCTGCTTGGCCACTCGCAACGGCATTCGCGACGCGGGCTCCATATTCGGGATAATCGACGCTCTCCGGGCCGTTGGTGCCAAGATCGCTCACCTCGTGGCCCAGTTCCTGGAGCCAGCGGACAAGCTCATCCTTCAAGAGATAACCGGCATGATCGGCGGCGAGTGCAATGCGCATATTGCCTGACTAAGGCAGGAGCGCGGGATTCGCCAGTGTCAGGCTGCGAGCCGGATTTCCTCGCGGCCGAAGATTTCGACCAGCGCGTCGACCAGCTCGTCCATCATCTCCGCCGTGTGCTGCGGGCCAGGGGTGAAGCGGAGGCGCTCGGTGCCGCGCGGGACGGTCGGGAAATTGATCGGCTGAACATAGAGGCCGTACTCGGCGAGCAATATGTCGCTGATGCGCTTGGCCAGCACCGGCGAGCCGATCAGCAGTGGAACGATGTGCGTGACGCTCGGCATCACCGGCAGGCCGGCCGCTGCGAACTTCGCTTTCAGCATCGCCGCGCTTTCCTGCTGAGCAATGCGCTCCTCGTTCGACTGCTTGAGGTGACGAACGCTCGCGAGTGCCCCGGCGACCAGCACGGGCGACAAGCTCGTCGTGAAGATGAAGCCCGGCGCGTAGGAGCGGATGCAGTCGATGACCGTCTTGTCGGCCGCGATGTAGCCGCCCATCACGCCGAATGCCTTGCCGAGCGTGCCCTCGATAATTGTCAGCCGGTCGGCGACAGCCTCGCGCTCGGAGATGCCGCCGCCACTCTCGCCGTACATGCCGACGGCGTGGACCTCGTCGAGGTAGGTGATGGCGCCATATTTGTCCGCGAGGTCGCAGATCGCTTCGATCGGCGCGATGTCGGCGTCCATCGAATAGACGCTCTCGAACGCAATCAGCTTCGGCGTATCCGGGTCGGTCGCCGCGAGCAGCTCTTCCAGATGCTCGAGGTCGTTGTGCCTGAAAACCTGCTTCTCGCAGCCGCTGCTCTTGATCCCGGCAATCATTGAGGCGTGGTTGAGTTCGTCGGAGAAGATGATGCAGCCGGGAAGCAGCTTGCCGAGCGTCGACAGGGCGGCTTCGTTCGAGACGTAGCCCGACGTGAAGAGCAGCGCGCCTTCCTTGCCATGAAGGCTGGCGAGCTCGGCCTCGAGCTCGGTGTGATAATGGGTGTTGCCGCTGATGTTGCGGGTGCCGCCGGATCCCGCGCCGACTTCGTGAAGCGCTTTCTCCATCGCCTCGACGACCGTCGGATGCTGGCCCATGCAGAGATAATCGTTCGAGCACCAGACGGTGATTGGCTTGGGGCCGTTGCCGCCAAAGCAGTGCGCGTTGGGGAAGCTGCCCTTGGTCCTCAGGATATCGATGAACACGCGATAGCGGCCCTCATCGTGAAGGCGAGCGATCGCGGATCTGAAAATGCTGTCGTAGTCCAAGGCGCCTGCTCTAGGCCGCGCTTTAGCTCCCGCTCTCTCCCAATTCCATTGCGAACGACTCGCAACAACCTAGAGCGTAAGGATTTGACCGAAGCCAAGTCGGGTGAGGGCGCTTTCGAGCGGCCGCCGCGACACGTCAGTAAAGACCGCGATCCCCTCGGGAGGAAAGGCCGGCCACGGTTGATCTTTCGTGAGATGAGCGATGCGGCGGGCAATTCCTGACCCGCCATCGACATAGG
>Ga0207674_10001351_pt1 | contig 31716 bp, 25 predicted proteins | sample KBSCornC72_FD_184303 | JGI IMG/M metagenome (GOLD analysis project Ga0207674, IMG submission 184303) | Corn rhizosphere microbial communities from Kellogg Biological Station, Michigan, USA - KBS Corn C7-2 (SPAdes) (version 2) | ecosystem: Host-associated > Plants > Roots > Rhizosphere > Soil ...
TGAGGGTTGGGTAATTGTTGCTGATGCCGGGCGCGTGCACGCGGTCTACGCTGAAGCGGCTCGTGAGCAGCATCGTCGGAGCGATCGCCCAGTTGTACTCCACCCCTCCATTCTGGGCGTTGGTTATGTAGATAACGCCGTCACCCTGATCACTGCCGATAATCGTGGGAGCGGTGTATTCATCGTGGTGGCGACTGTAACGGCCGCTGATCTTGTGGTTGCTAGTAAACTGATGATCCACCTTGGCATCCATTTGCCAGCCGGGGTCGCTACCCACGATGACCTGCCGCCAGTTAGGATCTGGAAAAGTTGGGTTTGGCACGTTCGGCAAGGGATAGAGATTGATGATCGCCTGCCCGATGGGATCGATTTCGTTCGCGGGGATGATGTTGTTAGGAAATTGAGTGTGGGGGCACGCCGTAGGAGAGCCCTGGCTTCCCGGGCATGGATCGAAGATCCCCCCCGGATTGGCCGGACTCTGCGAGAAATCTCCGGTGCGCTCTGCCTGCGTGGGAACGATGCCTTCCAGGTTGATCGGGTCCTGTTGGCGCACCTTTTCCACATCGGCAAAAAAGAAGGTCTTGTTCTTCATGATCGGGCCGCCGATGGAAAATCCATATTGATCTCGGACATGGTCCGGTTTTTCGCCCGTGTTGAAGAAGTCCCTGGCATCAAAGGTGGAGCGCTGCCCGTACCACCAGCCGCTGCCGTGAAAACTATTGGTTCCCTGCTTCATCACCATATTCACGATGGTGCCGCCGTTATTGCCGAACTCGGCGGAAAAACTGTTGTTCTGAACTTTGAACTCCTGCACGATCTCGACCGAAGGCTGGTAATAAACGTTGGAGTTGCCGCCCTCTCCCTGCTCCGGGGCACTCAAGGGACTTCCGTCCAGGGTGATTTGTGCGGTGGCGTTACGCTGGCCGTTCGAAACGAAATTGGTGCCGGTCGGGTAGTTGTCGGTGATACCCGAACCCGTGGTTTCCGTCACCCCACCCGCCAAGAACACCAGTCCAAACATGCTGCGGCTGTAAAGCGGTATGTCCCGTACGTACTCGTTGGTGACATCGGTGCCGAGAGCGGCATTCTCAGTGTCTAAAAGAGGTGCCGCCGTGGTCACATCCACGGTGGTGATCAATCCCGGCGGTTGCAGCGTGAAATCGATCGTGGTGTCTTGCGAGACCTGCAGCACCACATTCCTCTGCTCGGCCGCTCGAAAACCCGTCGCCTCGGCCTTAATGGTATAAACCGCGGGCCGCAAGCCCGGCAAAATGTAGAGCCCATGGTCGTCGCTATGCGAACTTTGGGAAATGCCGGTCGAGTCATTGGTGATGGTGACCATCGCATTGGGAACCACGGCGCCGGTCTGGTCTTTAACGACCCCCCGTATTTGTGCGGTATAGCTCGCTTGCGAGAGCACGAAAGATGAGCTTAGGACCACGAAAACCAAAGGGAGAAAGCTACGGCCGGGGAGGGAGAAAGGGACTTTCATAAACCCATCCTTTCGGGCGCACCCATCAGACAGATGGGATGCGGCTCGCGCAGGGGACTTGTCAAATCTTTCGATTTGTTTCGACTCACATCTTTTAGTATTGGGGAGGCTAATCTGTCAAGAAAGAAATAAGGTGATTCCCCCAGCCCTCACCAAGATTGCAATCTAAAGGCGGGTTTGCTGGTTAAGTTATTGGATTCGCAGGAAGGTTAGGTTTCCTCGGGTGGTTCCCCGAAGCAGCTTCTCCGGGCTCCCTCGGATCTGGTCGAGCAGCCGGGGAGGGGAGCCGGGTGCTTGCAAGACCTGCTATTCACGCTTACGATAATGAGCGTTTCATTTCGAGTCGCTTTCGAGTCTCCCAGACTCCGCCTTCAGGAGGGCATTTGAAGACCACCTGCCGTCTTTTCAGCCTTTTACTGCTGATCTCAGCCGGCGCATTCGCGCAAATCGGATACCAGGCCGACCCCAATGCAAAGGAAAAGGAGACTCTGCTGCTTCGCGACTTCCACCCCGAGTCGATGTTGCACATCAAGGCCACCCCGGTTGAGCGGGCGAAATTTCCGGTGTTCGATGTCCATCAGCATTTGAACGACGCACTCGGCATTGGAAGCAGGATGGATCCGAAAGATGCGGTTGCCCTCATGGACAAACTGAACATCAAGTCGGTCGTGATTCTTACCGGGGGATGGGGAGCTCAACTCGAGAAAATCCTCGACACCATGGTGAAGCCCTACCCAGGCCGCTTCTACGTGTTCACACTGATCGACTGGAGCAAGATCGACGATCCGAATTTCAGCCAGCTGATGGTCCAGCAATTGGCTGACTCTGTGCGGCGTGGCGCACGCGGATTGAAGATCCTGAAAGAACTCGGCCTAGGGGTGCGCGACAAAAGCGGGAAGCTGATTGCGATCGACGATCCCCGGCTCGATCCCGTTTGGGAAGAGTGTGGGCGGTTGGGTGTTCCGGTGAGCATTCACATCGGAGATCCGGAAGCGTTCTTTCACCCCATCGATGGCAAGAACGAAAGATACGAAGAGCTGATTTCGCATCCCGACTGGAGCTTTTATGGACCGCAGTTTTTGCCTCTTGAGGAATTGATCGCCGCGCGCGACCGCATGATTGCCAAACACCCTCATACCCATTTCGTAGTGCTGCATGTGGGCAACTGGCCGGAAAATCTCGACAACATTGAGGCCCTGCTGCGAAGGTTCCCTAACGTTGACATCGAGTTTGGCGCTCGCGAAGCCGAACTCGGCCGGCAGCCTCGCCGCACTTACAAGCTGTTCACCGATTTTCAGGACCGGGTCATGTTTGGCACCGACAACAGCTTTGAAGCCGACATGTACCAGAACTACTTCCGCTGGCTAGAAACGGACGACGAATATTTCGATTACTACGATGCACCCGGGCAAGGTCGCTGGAAAATCTACGGCCTGGCCTTGCCCGACACCGTGCTCGAAAAGATTTATCACGGAAACGCCGACCGGCTGTTTGGCCAGACAAAGAGTGCCGGTCAAAAGGCAGGAGGCGCACAATGATGCCACGGCAGCGAATCTTTCTTCGAACCATACTGGCGTTCTTGGTTGCGATGTTGGCAGGTTGTGGCAAGACGCCGCAATCTGCGGTGCAGCCCAACCCTCGATCGAACATCGAGGTCCAAAAGCTTGAGGACGGCTCGCTAAGGATCAAGACCTCATCCGCTGAGTTCGAACTCTCGCCCCGAACTTATCTTCGGGCAACGCTGGTTCGATCAGATGGACAGCAGACGCTCGACGACCCCAGCGCCAATCAAACCGGCAGCACAGTCACTGCGGATGGAAAGCCGATCGACGATTTCCGGATCGATCCCACAACCATTTCGATTACAGACAGCGAGGGGAAACTCGGCCCAGCGGGCAAGCACGTCACGGCCGTGGCCAAGAGCGCCGGATCGCCCCTCGAAGAAAAAATTTCGGTCGAGGTGTACGACGATTTCCCAACCCTCGCGATCTGGTCTGCCTCGTTCCGAAACAACGGATCGACGCCCATCCAGCTCGAGCATGTCTCGCTTCAGGACCACCGCATCAATGCCTCGCTCGCCGATTCCTCCGCGAAACCCCATGAGCTCTGGTCCTTCCAAGGCGCCAGCTACGAATGGGGACAGGACGAGATTTTGCCGATTCCGGCGCACTTTTCACGGCCCAACGTTCTCGGTCAAGTGGTGCATGACGGCGTTGGAGGCGGAGTTCCAGTGGTGGCCTTTTGGACAAAGTCCGTTGGTATGGCCATCGGACACCTAGAAACCATTCCTGAAGTGCTTTCCCTCCCCGTCGAAGTTTCCCGTGATGGCCGAATCAATACGAAGGTGAGCCTCGATCCGGAAACCTCCATCGAGCCTGGCCATGAGTTTGCGACGCCTCGCACCTTTGTAGCCGTGTACCAGGGTGACTTCTACCAGCCTTTGAACATGTGGTCGAGAGCTCTGCAAAAAGAGGGATGGCAACTCGCCAAACCAAACCGCGAAGACTTCGGCATTGCATGGTGCGGGTGGGGTTACGAATTCAACGTGACTCCCAAAGATATGCTGGGGACGATTCCGAAGCTGAAAGAACTGGGCATCCACTGGGCAACGCTCGACGATCGCTGGTTCAATACTTACGGCGATTGGGAGCCGCGCAAGGAGACCTTTCCCGGCGACTCTATCAAGAAGATGGTGGATGAATTCCATAAAGAGGGAATCAAGGCGCAAATCTGGTGGTATCCGCTCGCGACCGAGAACGGAACCGGGAAATGGGAGTCACACAAGTATGTTGTTTCCGAGGTGGCAAAGCAGCATCCGGATTGGCTTGTGCTCGACCGCAATGGCAAGCCGGCGCACATATTCCGGGACCTGGCTGTAATGTGCCCCGCGCTCCCCGAAGTGCAGGAGTATCACAAAAAACTCGCGGAGAAATTCATCCGTGACTGGGGTTTTGACGGTCACAAGCTTGACAACATCTACACCGTCCCTGCCTGTTACAACCCCAAGCACCATCACAAATCACCGCAAGATTCCATCCGCGCCGTCGCCGATGTCTACCGAGCGATCTATCAAACCACTCGCGAATTGAAGCCCGACAGCGTTACCCAAATCTGCCCGTGCGGCACCGCTCCCAACCTGGCCTGGCTTCCTTATATGGACCAGGCGGTCACCGCCGATCCCGTCGGCGGAGTGCAGGTACGCCGCCGAGTCAAGATGTACAAAGCCGTGCTTGGTCCCGCTGCCGCAGTGTACGGAGATCACGTGGAGTTATCCGAGATGTCCAAAGACAAAAAGGGCGAATGGACAGAGCATGGCCGCGACTTTTCCTCCACCTTGGGTACGGGCGGTGTGCTGGGAACGAAATTTACTTGGCCGCCGAATAACCCCAAGTTCACCAAGGTGGCGCTTACGCCTGACAAGGAACAGCACTGGAAGAAGTGGACGGACCTCTACAACTCCAAAATGCTCTCCAGTGGAGATTTCAAGGACCTGTACGTTTACGGTTATGACGTGCCCGAAGCCTATGCCATCGAAAAGGATGGCCGCATGTACTATGCCTTCTACGCGGCTACTCCCCAGACTCCATGGAAGGGACAGATTGAGTTGAGAGGACTGCAGCCGGGGAAGTACCGTGTGACCGATTACGTGAACAGCCGAGACCTCGGAGAAATCCAATCGTCCTCTCCCACGCTGAAGGTAGACTTCAAAGGCAGTTTGCTGGTGGAGGCCGAAAAGCGGTAGCTAGCTCTTGAGAGCATGCGCGGCAAAAAAAGCCTTCCAGTAGTTGGCGTCGCGAAATGCCTCCGTCCCACCCGGTTTGGTGGTGGAGCAGGCGGCGGCAAGATTGCCGTAGCGAAGACATTCATCGAGCGGTTTCTCAAGCGCCCACTGGTGCAGGAATCCGGCGTTAAAGCTGTCCCCGGCGCCGACCGGATCGACAACCTCGACGGGAATGGCTTCGACCGAGACTTCTTCCTTGGCGGTAAACGCCGTCGCGCCTTTTGCCCCGCGCTTGACCACGAGTAAAGGAATGTCCCGCAAGAGGCTTTCGACGGCGTCCTTAAGGTCTTCCTTTCCAGCCAGCCTGCAGGCTTCCCGTTCGTTCGGCATCAGCACATCGACATAGGGAAGCGCCCTGTCGATTCCATCACCCCAGAGACCGGATGGATCATCATTGGTATCGAGAGAGATCGTGAGTCCCGCCTGCTTTAGCTCCTCGAAAAGGCTCGGTATCTGCGGAATCAACGCGCGCTGCAGAAAGTAAGAGGAAAGATGAAAGTGGCGTGCTGATTTCAGATAGTTAAGATCCAGATGCGCCAGAGACATCTCCGCCATGCATCCTGGGTAGGTTAGGATATGCCGCGGCCCGCCGTGCGTCAGAAGCACGGTCAACCCGGTTTGTGATTCTTCCGAATGGGTGATGCGGGCAAGGTCGACCTCCCGCGCACGCAGCCGGTCAAGGGCAATGGCTCCCAGCTGGTCGAACCCGACCCGGGTAATAAATCCAACTCTCGATCCCAGTGCCGCCAAATTGTGCGCGGTGATGGCCGAAGAGCTTCCGAGGGTAACCTCCAGGCCGCTTGCCAGAATTTCCTGCTCCAGTGCCAGCTCGCTGGGCAATCCGTACAAGATCAAGTCGAGGTTAATCTCGCCGGCGATGGTGATGTCGAAATTGGGCAATCAGGTCCTAGGAGATCTCGTCGAGTATCACGACTTGGCTCAGATTGCGAGGCGAATCCGGATTGAGTCCCTTCTTCAGACCGGTGTAAAGTCCGAGAAGTTGGCCCCAGGGAATCAAAGCTGCAAGTCGCGCGCACTCCATGCCAAGGGGAGGGACCTCAATGAGAATGTCGGCAGAAGCCTTCACTCGCGCATCGACCCTGGGCGATACAACGAACGTCTTTGATCCCAACCCTTTTACTTCCTCAAGCAGATCGACCTCAGCCGAATAACCGGTTTCAGAAATAAAGAAGCCTACCAGTGCCCTCGGACCGGCGATTGCTTTCGGCCCATGGCGAAACTCCAGGCTATGAAAGCTCTGGGCGTAGCTGCAGGAAGATTCCATGACTTTTAACGCCGCTTCACACGCCACCCCGTAGAGTGGACCTTGACCCAGCCACACGTAATCATCGAATTCATGGTTGGCGACGAATTCCTGCACCTGCTGAGGAGCGCTTGCGAAAAGGGATCTGGCCAGGCGCGGAAGTTCTCCGAGTTGTTCGGAGACTTCCGCCTTCTTAGCAAGCCTCGCCGCAAGGAATTGCAGGCCGAGCAGCATGGAGCTGAACGAACGCGTCATCACCGTGCTCTGCTCATTCGCTCGAGCGAGCACAAGCGGATAATCCCCGCGAATCGCAAATGCAGAATCGGAGGAGCAGGTCACGGTTATGGTCTTAATCTCCCCAGGCGCCCGGAACAGGTCCATGGCCTTCACCGCCTCCGTGGTACGCCCGGAACGGGAAATCAAAACCGCGACCTGGTTTCGTTTGGTTACGATCTCGGGAAACAGAAGGACCTCGGAAGCAGGACAAGCGCGGGTCTGGCGTCCACAAATTGCGGAAAAACTGGCTGCCGCCGCGAGCGCCAGGTAGTAGCTGGTACCACATCCAACGAAAAGCCATTCCGCATCCGGATCAGTCCCGGATTCGATCGCGTTCAAGACAGGATCGGTCTTCAAAGAACCCAGACATTCGCTCCAACACTCCGGTTGCGAGAAAATCTCTCGCTCCATGTGTGTCTCGGGTTCTACCTGAATCAGTGCCATGAGACTCCAAACTAAACAATCGTGACCTGGACTCCAAAGTCCTTCAGGTTCTGCTGGTCTGATTTCATGATCTTTCGATCCGTAATCACGTGATGGATTGCATTGGGAGGAACGATCGAAGAAAGGCTGCGGCGAGCGAACTTGCTCGAATCACAAACCGCCACCACCTTCCTCGAGATACCCACCATGACCCGATTGACTTTGGCCTCTTGCAAATTTGGAGTGCTCAGGCCGAGCCTCGTGTCGAAACCGTCTACTCCCAGAAAAAGCACGTCTGCACTGAGTTGTCGAAGGGTCTCCTCCGCCAGCGGACCTACCAGCGAAAAGGAATTCTTACGGACCGTTCCGCCGGTGAGAATGACTTCGATCTCCGAATTCGCAAGCTCGGCTGCAATGTTCACTGCATTCGTGATCACCGTCAGGTTGCGAAAATCACGCAACGCGCGCGCAATCGCGAGCGTGGTCGTACCGGAATCAAGTAACAGCGATTGACCTTCTTCAACCATCCGGACTGCCGCTTGTGCAATCCGGATCTTCTCCAAGCGGTGCAACTTCTCCTTTTCTTGCACCGAAAGATCATTCATGGCCCCGGTTGATGGAGTCAGCGCACCCCCATGGGCGCGATGCACCAGCCCCCGGCCGTGCAGGATCTCCAAGTCCTTGCGAATCGTAATTTGCGACGTCCGGAAGCGCGCAGAAAGGTCTTTCACCAGCACGCGCCCGTCGCGCCCAAGCAGTTGGAGGATTTCGCGCCGGCGCTCTTCGTTCAGCATTCCATTCGCTCGCGACATGCCTTCCCCCGCGAAGTTTCCTTTTACATTGTTTTGTTACGAATTGCAAGGTTTTCGGTTAGCCGCGCTGCGCCTTGTCAGGGAGCAATTGGCGCGGATTTTCTGTGGATCGGGGCGTTGATCGCCTCGGCGGACCTGCTCTGCGTAAGTTCGGCTTAGGAGGTTTCCATGAGCAAGGCAACTGGAAACTTACTGAGTAAGTCACTGGCGGAAAGCGAGAGCCTCGGGCTGCGGTCGACGACATCGACCCGTTCTCCTGTGAACGCGTTCTGAAACTTCCCCGGAGCTCCGTCAGGAAGCTCCACTCTGGTTTGTTGCCAAATGTCGATACCGCAAGGTAGATGCCGCTTGTATTCGAGCAGCTCGGCACTAAGCCGAGGGACGCCCACGATCAGCCGCTGCTTACCAAGTCTTCGTGCAAACGCCACGAGATGCTTGGACTTATCTCCACTGACGCTCAGGGGGAGATACTCGCCATCGCGAAACAGTTCTGGCTGTTCCCTTCGCAGTCTGAGGGTGGCTGCGATGGTATGCAATTTGATGCGGCCGTCCTGCATGTTCTGAGTCATCGAGCACAACTGCCTTTGAGAGCCCTCATCCCCGGCGGCGGATTTCTTGATTTCCTGCAGGCGGGCAAATCGCTGTTTGTAATCTACCGGCCGACGATTGTCAGGATCTACCAGGCTGAAGTCCCATACCTCAGCCCCCTGATAAATGTCAGGCACTCCTGGAGCGGTCAGCTTGATCAGAGTTTCGGAAAGGCTGTTCAGCATTCCGAAATAAGCGGCGTCTCTTTGAAAGGAAATGAAACTTTCGAAAAAGGCCCCAGACCGCAGAACGCCCTCTATGAAAGCGATGACTCCTTTCTCATAGGCTTCGTTGGGATTTGCCCAATTGGTGTGACTCTTCGCTTCGCGCATGGCCTTCCGCATGTATTCGCTGATTCGGCCAATGAAAGTTGCATCCGGCAAATCAGCAGTCTCGAAAGGCCAGGCGCCTACCAGTGTCTGGTAGAGCAAATACTCATCGTTGGCGTCGGGAGCGTCCCAGACCCCCAAGCTTGTCTTCAGATCGCGATTGAGTTGACGCCAACGCCTTACGTGTCGGTGCCAGGCCAGCGGCATCTCCGACAAGACGTCAATCCGGGCGCGCACATCCTCCGAGCGCTTGGTGTCGTGAGTGGAAGTAGCACTCATTTCGTGCGGCCAGTTCTCTCTACGCTTGGCCATTTGCCGATGAAACTCTTCTGGCACCACCCCAAACCTAAGGGGATTGCCGCCCACCTCGTTCAGGGACACCAGACAGTTATAGCGATAGAAGCTCGTGTCCTCTAGGCCTTTTGCCATGAGAGCGCTCGTGTACTGTTGAAACCTCATGGCAAAACGAACGACGGCCCGTTGATAGTACTTGGGCCGGCCTTCCAGCCGTTCCCGCAACAGAAGCTCGCGAATGAATTCGTAGACAGAAGGCTCGGCCGCGCTGTTTTTGACAATGGCACTGTTCAGGGCCTGATTGATATAGGCCCGATCGCTATGCGACAGATCTTGCTGGTTGCTATAAGTCCGGTAGACGGGAAACAATGCCACGATTTCGGTGAGCGCATCGCGCAAGCTCTTCAGGGTGAAATCACAGGTATGGCGCTCGGACAGTGCGATACGGCTGAGGTCATTGGCGAGCAGGTTCAGCTCGCTATTGAGGGAACCGTCGATCACGAGCTTTTTCGACTGGTAGGCCAGCTCTTCGAAGCTGACATTCTCACCGATGAATCTTCGATAAATCCAATTCATCTTTTTTTCGCTGGCCGGCTCGACGAATAACCCGTTCACCAAATTGAGGAAGTTGTAGCCCGTGGTCCCATCAATCGGCCAGTTCCCGGGAATCTGCTCGTCGTGGGTGAGAATTTTTTCAGCAACGATGTAGTGGTGCTTGGACCCGTTGCCGGCTTGTTGCAAGCGGGCGAAGTACTGCTGAGGGTCAAACAGTCCGTCGGGGTGATCGATCCGCAATCCGTCGATTTTCCCGGCATCGAGCAGCCGCAAAATGCACTCGTGGGTCTGCTCGAAAACCCGCTCGTCCTCCTGCCGGAGTGCGGCCAGATCATTGACATCGAAGAACCGGCGGTAATTAATGTCATCGGCGGCCACTCTCCAGTACGCCAAGCGGAATGCCTGCTTTTTAATCAGTTCGTGCAGCTGATCGAAAGAAGCCGTGTCTCCGGGAGAGCCGTTGATCTTCTCAACCGTCCTCTCCAGAAACTCTGAGACCGTCGGCGCACGGGAACACAAGGAAGCAAGCCGCCGCTTGTGGATCTCCTTATCTCGCATCCGCTCGGCGCGTTTCTCTGGAGAAGACTCTTCTTTGATTGGCAAGTGCTCGAATGCTGTGATTAGGCTCTGCAATTCGAGCATATCCTCATTCTGCGCCCCCAGCCGATCTTCGAGCTCTGCGAGACGATTGCTCAAAATCCGCGGATACTCCCGGGGATCGATGGGAAAGCGGTGATGAAAATAGCCAATGCTAAATTCACCGCTGGCCTGGTCAAAGGCGAGCGTCAGTTCACCGCGGTCGAGAACCGTTCCATACTGGTCCCCCAAGACGGGAACCAAAACCTTTCCCTGCAATTCTCCTTTCAGGGGATACCAATCGATATCAAAGAAGTCCGCATAGGCGGAAGCTTCTCCATTCTCGAGGACGTCAAGCCACCAGGCGTTATCGCTGCCCATAATTCCCATATGGTTGGGGACGATATCCAGGATCTGTCCCAAGCCATGCTCGTGTAAGACGGCAACAAAGCGCTCGTACTCCTCCGGCGTTCCGATTTCGGGATTGATCTGCCGGTGATCGACAATGTCGTATCCGTGCAGGCTGCCCGGCCGGGCGCGCAGATAGGGAGAAGCGTAACAGTGCGAAATTCCGAGTTCCGCCAGATAAGGGATGACCTGAATGGCATCGGAGAAGGTGAACCCGCGATTGAACTGGAGGCGGTAGGTCGATCGTGGAATCTCAAGATGTTTCATGTATTCACAAACCAGGCAGCCGAAAATGCGGGCATCTGGCCCCGGTAGAGTTCGGCCTCACCGGGAGTGGCATAAATCAGGCTGCCTTTGGGCTGACAGGGCGCCGGTACGGGCTCTTGGCCGAAGTTGGCGAACAACTCGAGACCGCCGCCGCTGCTGAATTCCCATGACGCAAACACTGCGTTCTGCCCGGGCTTCTGATAGCGCGCCGCTCCCGGGGCGATTTCCTTCAACACCGGCACGATCTTATGCTGCCGAATCGAAAGCAGTTCGCGGTAGGTCTTTAGCCATTCCGCGTGCGGTGCGCGCTCGAGCGAATTCCAATCGAGTTTGGATGCCAGAAATGTATCGAGATCATTGGGATCGGGAATCTGTTTCTGCGCTTCAGGGCTGCGGAAGGGTTCAAATTTTCTGAACTCCTCTCTTCTCCCCTCGCGAACCTTTTCGGCTAGGTCCGGGGGGCAATCGCAGAAAAACAGAAATGGCGTGGTCGCCCCGAATTCTTCGCCCATGAATAACAAAGGAGGAGACGGCGCGAGCAGCAGAACCGCGGCCGCCGCTCTCAGCCTGGCGCAACTCGTGAGCGAAGCGATACGCTCTCCACAAGCCCGATTTCCAACCTGATCGTGATTTTGCAGGAAAGAGACGAAGCACTCCGGCGGAAGACGTCGGCTTGGCTCACCACGCGCGGCCCCCCCTCGGAACGGCGAGCTTTCGCCCTGCCAAGCAAATCCCTCGGTGAGACAACGGCCGAGCTGAGCCGCGGGATCATCCGCATAGTCGGAGTAGTATCCGTCGCGCTCGCCGGTCAGGAGCACATGCGCGGCATGATGGATGTCATCGTTCCACTGGGCGCTGTACCAGCGCGGGCGCAGATTCGCGTCCCGCTCCAGATAGCGAGCCGCATTGTTGTCATTCTCCAAAACCAGATGAAGTTGACGGCCGGCTAAGTTCCGTCGAACGGTTTCCGCAAGCTCCGTGAGAATGTCGGGCCGGGAATCGTCCTGAATGGCGTGAACTGCGTCGAACCGAAGGCCGTCGAAATGGTATTCCTCTAGCCAGTAGAGGGCATTGTGGATGAAAAAGTCTCGGACCGTCCGGCTGTGGTCACCATCGAAATTGATGGCCTGCCCCCAAGGAGTGCGGTGACGCTCGCTGAAAAATTCCGGGGAATAAAGCCACAGATAGTTTCCGTCCGGTCCGAAGTGGTTATAAACCACGTCGAGAAGCACCATCAGACCGCTCGCGTGAGCGGAATTTACCAACCGCTTTAAGTCCTCGGGACGGCCGTACGATTGCGCCGGCGCATAGGGCAGTACTCCGTCATATCCCCAGTTTCGATTTCCCGCAAAGCTGGATAGCGGCATGAGCTCAATCGCCGTCACTCCGAGACCAGCCAAGTAATCGAGCTTTCGTTGTGTGCCCGCAAACGTGCCGTCGGGAGAAAACGCCCCCACATGTAACTCGTACAGGATGGCTTGTTCCCAAGACTTCGCTCGCCAGGCCTGGTCTTCCCATTCAAAGCCACAGGGATCGACGACCTCGCTCGCGCCATGGACGCCTTCCGGCTGGAAACGGGACGCAGGATCTGGAACGCGGTGCTCGCCATTGATTTTGAATCGATATTGGGTTCCCGGTGGGGCGTCGGCCTCAACCTCAAACCACCCTTCCGCACGCTCTGCCATGGGAATGAGCCCTCTGGACGGGGCAAGCTGTAGCTCTACCGAAGCCGCTTTGGGGGCCCATAACCTGAAGCGGGTTCCCCCCCGGGAAAGAAGCTCTGCGCCGAAGGGTAGTACGTGCTTGCGTTTCATACCGCGGAAGTTCGCCTTCGGTCTTCGCCGCGCACCCGGTTGGTGGCCCGCTCGACCAGCAGCGCCAGGGAGCGTGCTTGCAGAGGATAGGAGTCATTGCCGAAATGGAATCTGCTGTCATCACCCGACAACTGGCATGAGGTATCAAGCAGCGCCACCCAGCCCGCGCCCACGGGAGGTATCGGCAGTACGAACGGAATCTGTTCGAAGTGGGCATTGAGGAGAAGCATGAAATTGTCGTCAGAGACTCGTTGACCTCTTTCATTCAGTTCGTCGATGGCAACCCCGGAAAGACCCATCCCCAAGCAGCGTGCGAAATTCTGGGTCCACTCTTCGTCGGTCATTTCCCGGCCGTCAGGTCGATACCAGATAATGTCTTTGATTTCCGCACCTTTGATTTTTCTGCCTTGAAAAAATTTCCGCCGGCGAAATACGGGGTGTTGCCTTCGCAACGCCAGCAATTGGCGGACAAAGGCGAGCGTTTGGTGATCGATCTCCTCCGGAGTCCAGTCCAGCCAACTGATCTCGTTGTCCTGACAGTAGGCGTTGTTGTTTCCAAGCTGAGTGCGTCCTAACTCATCTCCCGCCAGAAGCATGGGCACGCCCTGGGAGAGCAGCAACGTGGCCATGAGATTTCGCTTTTGTTGGGCGCGCAGTCGACTGATCTCGGAGTCATCCGTCGGTCCCTCCACGCCGCAATTCCAGCTCCGATTGTTGTCTGTGCCATCGCGGTTGCCCTCACCATTGGCCTCGTTGTGCTTGGAGTTGTAACTGACCAGATCCTCGAGGGTGAAGCCATCATGGGCCGTTACAAAATTGACGCTAGCGTATGGCCGGCGGCCGCTTTGCGCGTAGAGATCGCTCGACCCGGTAATTCGGTATGCCAGCTCCCCTATCAAGCCGCCGTCCCCCTTCCAGTAGGAGCGAACCGTATCGCGGTATTTGTCGTTCCATTCCGCCCAGCCTACAGGGAACTTCCCGACCTGGTATCCCCCCTCTCCTAAGTCCCACGGTTCCGCGATGAGCTTCACTTGAGACAGCACCGGATCCTGATGAATGATGTCCAAGAAGGCACCCAGACGATCGACTTCATGCAACTCACGCGCAAGCGTTGCTGCTAGATCAAAGCGAAACCCGTCCACATGCATTTCGAGAACCCAGTACCGCAAGCTATCCATGATCATCTGCAGCACTCGCGGATGGCGCATGTTCAATGTATTGCCGGTGCCGGTATAGTCCATGTAATAGCGAGGATTGTCGCGGGTCAGCCGGTAATATGCAGGGTTGTCGATTCCCTTGAACGAGAGGGTCGGTCCCAGGTGGTTGCCCTCGGCCGTGTGGTTGTAAACCACATCCAGGATGACCTCGACGCCGGCCGAATGCAGGCTCTTCACCATGGTTTTGAACTCGTTGATGTTGCCGGTTGCACAGTACCGCGGTTCGGGAGCGAAGAACCCGATGGAGTTGTATCCCCAATAATTTCGCAGACCGCGCTCGACTAATCCTCGATCATCGATGAATGTGTGCACCGGCATCAGTTCGACGGCCGTCACCCCCAACTGCGTCAAATGATCGATCACCGGAGCGGTGCCTAACGCCGCATAGGTTCCTCGGATCGACGGTGGAATGTTGGGATGACGGATGGTGAATCCCTTGACATGGGCTTCGTAGATAACGGTGCTGTGCCACGGCGTTCGGGGCGGGGCATCGGCTCCCCAGGTGAAAGCCGGATCTACCACAACTCCCTTCAACATGCCCGGCGCGCTATCCCGGCGGTCAAACGAGAGGTCCTGGTTCCGGTGTCCGACCTTGTAACCAAAATGGGAATCGTGCCACTTCATCGCGCCCTGAATCTGCTTGGCATAGGGGTCGAGCAGCAACTTGTTGCGATTGAACCTTAAACCTCGGGCCGGCTCGTAACGCCCGTGTACCCGGTATCCATACAGCACGCCCGGGCGTGCCTCGGGAAGATAACAATGCCAGACCTGGTCGGTCTGCTCGCGGATTTGAATGCGGTGAGTTTCCCGTCGCCCGAACCTATCAAACAGGCAGAGTTCGACCTTCTCCGCCGATTCGGAAAAGATTGCGAAGTTAACGCCCTCACCGTCCCACGTCGCTCCAAGGGGATACGGCCTACCTGGCCAGACAATTGGTTGGGTTTGACTATTCAATCCACAATCCCCCAAACGGCGGCAGCTCGGACTCCGAGAGCAACGTGGAACGACTTATTGTTGATAACGAAACCCAAGCAGGCCGATTGTGCCTATACGGAGCGAAAGAGACCTTAGATGCCGCTGCAGGGGAAACCGTAATCTCCCTATTTTGCCGGGGGTCTGAACATTTCTGGAGAGCCTCAATCCGGGATCTCGCCGCCCTCAGGACGTCCGGGGGAGCCGAGCTGAACCAGGGCAGAGCGTGATACAATCCGTTTCCTCCCCGAGTCCCGGCACGAAAACAAAAAGCCTCCTAAACTTTTTGGGGAAGCGTGCCTCTCGGGGAAGATTTCTCTCCCACAGGGATCCCCCTCGGAGTTATAGGCGGATCACTGGACGAGCGGTCAGTCAGAAGCTATCATCCTCCTAAATTTTTCGCGGGTCGTTACGTGATCCAAAACACAGAAAGCGTTAAAAAGCGGCTTGACTATGGCCGCAATCTACGCCGCAAACTTGGGCGCTCGGATCATGCTAACTGGGACGGCAGCAAGCGTCGCCACGATGCCGTTGAAATCATTCTTCAGGTCAATCAGGAACGCATTCGAGAACTGATCCCCATCAAGATGGCTCGAATGGCGGTCTCCCCTTTTGGGTTCTTCCGTGGGAATGTCGCTGTGATGGCGGCCGATCTGGCGACCTTGCCCCGCGCCGGAATTTCGGTTCAGATTTGCGGTGACGCTCACGTGCGCAACCTGGGCGCGTATTCCGCCCCCGATGGCCGGCTGGTATTCGATATCAACGACTTTGATGAAACCATTCGTGCCCCTTGGGAATGGGACCTGCGTCGGCTTGCGACCAGCCTGGTTCTTGCTGGCCGGGAAGCTGGCGACTCGGACCGACGATCGCGCGACGCTGTACTGGCCTGTGCCGCGACCTACCGAACAAAGCTGCAGGAATTTTCGCGAATGACCTGCATTGAAGTGCATAAGTACAGGACCCACCGCCAGTTTTTGGGGAGGACCACGAGTTCCGTGTTGCAGCGGGCGGTGCGGGAAACGCCTGACCGCACTCTCCTAAAACTCACCATCGAGCAAGGGAGCTCGAGACGGTTTAAGAGCGACCCGCCTATCCTCGCTCGCGTTAGTAAGCCCGTCGCAGCCCAGGTATTGAATTCCTTACGCTCGTACCAGAAGAGCTTGTCAGAGTGCAGCCAACAGGTCTTGAGCTTCTATCGTCCCGTGGACGTCGCATTTAAGCTTGTCGGCACCGGCAGCGTCGGAACCTACGACTATGTCATCCTTCAATTTGCGGGAGAGGGCACCAGCGACCCCCTATTTTTGCAGGTCAAGCAAGCCGTTCGTTCCGCTTATGCCCCCTACGTTCAATCTTCCGAGTCGGCCATGCATCAGGGGCAGCGCGTGGTTCTTGGCCAGCGCTTGTTCGAGGTCCAGTCGGACATGATGCTGGGGTGGACGTCGCTCGAGGGCCGTGATTTTTTGGTTCGGCAGTTGAATGATCACAAAGCATCGATTCGAGGCGACGAACTTACAGGAGCAGCCCTGATCGAATATGCCACGACCTGCGGCGAAGTGCTGGCCAAGGGCCACGCGCGTTCCGGCGACCCTGCGGTGCTGGCCGGATATCTAGGTTCGAGCGATCGCTGGGACAAAGCATTGGCAAAATTTGCGTTGATTTACGCCGACCAGACCACTCGCGACCACGAAATGTTCCGGAAGGCGATTCGGCAGCGAAAGATCAAGGCTGGTGATCCTTATCTTTGAGCGTTCCTTCTGGTTCCCCCACCCGAACTACAAATGGACGAGCCCCCGACGGAGGGCGGTGACCGCGGCCTGGGTGCGGTCCTCAACATTCAGCCGCATGAGAATCGTGCTCACGTGACTTTTCACCGTGGCTTCCGTGATGCCCAACTGACCGGCAATCTCCCGATTGCTCTTGCCGTTGACCAGCAGGTTCAAACCAGAGATTTACGTCTTGACAAAGGATGCCTGGTTGGAAGAAGGCTAGAGGCCGTGAGTCGAGGATTGAGCCCCTGGACCTCCGGGGCCAAACGGGAAGCACCGTCCGGTGCCGTCGCGCAAAGGGACGCGCTCGGGCTGGCCACCTTCGATCGAGTCCGCTTCAGGGTCTGAATGTTTGGTGACGCCTTCGCAGAGACCTCGTAATAAAGAAAATGATGCTGCGAGATTCCGAGAAATGAACAGGCTAGCCGCCAAGATTATTGCCCTCTTCGGCCGCAGGGAGCTCAACTTGACGCGCAACCCAATTGCGGCTATTCTCCCGGCCATCGTGAAAGCGTGGTAGTTCAGTCGACATTCTGCCCTTATGGATGGAGGCATGGTGAAAACATCGGTTCGAATCCTCGTAGTTGAAGACTTCGAGCCATGGCGGGATTTCTTTCGTGCGGAACTCGGAAGGGATCTTGAAATGGAGATCGTGGGAGAGCTTTCGGACGGTACCCAAATCGTTCAAGAGGTGGAACGTCTCCGGCCGGACCTGATTCTGATGGACATTGGGCTGGCTTCCATCAACGGAATTGAGGCTGCCAAACTCGTTCACGAATGCTGCCCAAATACGAAGATTTTATTCGTTAGCGAGAATCGCTCTGCAGACATTGCCCATAAGGCCATGGAAAGCGGCGGGAACGGCTACCTCGTCAAGATCGATGTCAGGAAAGAACTGTTATCCGGCATCCGCGCTGTCCTGGCCGGCCGGCGTTTTATCAGCACCAGCATGGCCGGCCACTTTCTGGTAGAGACCACATTGAGTGCACAGGCGATGCAACTCTCTTGGATCATGGCTTTGATTTCGTGAACCCGTCGAGGTCGAACACCTTTTTCGACTGGATTCTCTAGCTGGCCGCCGGTAAGGATGACGGCTCTATCTCGGAGCGCGGGATACGAGCATGAATGGCCGTCCCCGTTCCGACTTTGGATACGATGCTAATTGTACCGTTCAGCAGGCGCACCCGCTCACGCATGCTGGTAAGGCCTAGACCTTTCCCTTGGGAAGCGGCGCCGACGTCGAACCCAGAGCCAGAATCAACCACCAAAAGGTGAACCTCGCTCGGATCATCCCATAGCTGAACATCAATGTTGCTAGCCCTTCCATGTTTGCTGGCGTTCGACGAAGCTTCTTGCAAAACTCGGAGCAGAGCGAGCCCCACCGGCAGGGGCGGATCAGAAGACATCTTGCTCGTGAAACTCATTTCCATCTTGTGACGATCCGCAAATTCCCCGCACCAACTCTTCATTGCTGCAGCCAATCCTAAATATTCAAGTTTTGAAGAGTGCAGCTCGTGAGACAGAGCTTGTACGTCCTCGGAGATCTCCAGGACTTCTTTTCGGAATTGAGGGAGGCTATTCTGCATTTCGGCGGGGTTTCCTTCCACGCTTTCCATCCGTAGTGACAACAGTGCGAGCCGCTGAGTGATGTCGTCGTGGAGTTCTCTGCCGATGCGAGACCGCTCTTGTTCCTGTGCTTCGATCAGCTTTTGTGTCATCCCCGCCAAGGCTGCCTCAGACAGCTTGCGGTCGGCTATGTCCACATTGACGCCGATCATTTTCAAGGGAGCGCCGGCTTCGTCCCGGAAGACCTGCCAGTGTCCAGCGATCCAGTGGACGCTTCCATCCGGCCAAATCACCCGCCATTCTCCGCTGACAGACTTCCCGGTTTCCATGGCCTGGTCAATCAGCTTTTTCACCGCCGCTCGATCGTCTGGATGAAGCAGATCCTCGAATGCAGCTTGGGTTCCGCCGAATCCACCCCGGGGCAAGCCGTAGAGCTGTTCCAACTCGAAATTCCAGGTGTTCGCCCCGGTTTTGAGATTGGTTTCGAAGGTTCCCATGTGGGCTGCTTGCTGCGCCAGCCGCAGTCGTTCTTCACTGCCTCGCAATCGTTCTTCGTTTTGCAGCCGCACTTCCATGGCAACTTGTTCCCGTAGACTTTGCGACCGCTCGCGCTCTGCTCGTTCCCGCTCTGAATACAGCGCGGCAAAGGTTAGTCCGGTCAAGGACAACACGGTGAAGAACGCGTCCAGCTGGAGACCGTCCCAAAATGGCGTGCTACTCGCAAAGGACCCGGCTCCGAGGGCTGTTTCCACCGTGGCCACAGTGGAAACTAAAAAGATCGAAAGCGACGCACCGCCTACACCAAAGCGAATGGCTGCCCAAATGATGAGAGGCAAAATGGCAAAAGCCATCATTCTGACGGGCACCAACGGGAGATCATCGAAAATCACGACACAAGCGCCCACGAGGATCGCCAGGAGCAAGAGCAATTCCGCGACTCGGGTCCACCCTCGAATCCTGCAAAGGCTGGGGAAAGACAACACCAGCGGAGTTACTAGAAGAGCCCCAGTACAGTCGCCAAGCCAGTAAATCAACCAGGCAGAGGCCAGCCCAGAATAAGGGTGGACTTGGCTGGCCCCCAGAACCAGCGTTCCGATGGACGCGCTTACCATTGCGCTCACCAGTCCGCCCAACAACACAAATGCAAGTGCGTCACGCACGCGAGAAATCGAGTTGTCGAAGTTCGCGAGGCGGCGCAGGAGAAAAGTTCCGGTCAAAGCAGCCAGTGTCGCGCCGGCTGCCTGTCCGACCGCGGTCAGAGCTGGCTCGGGACTCAGAAAGGCAATCAGAAAGGCGGCCGAAAGTACTGCCGGAAAGATTCGATATCCGCATATCAGTATGGCGGCCAAGGCAATTCCGTAGGCAGGCCATACCGGTCCAAGGTTGCTGCTTCGAATGTTCGTAGTAGCTTGGCCCAGTTTCCCCGCGATGAAATACACCACAAAGACGACGGCGAACTGGAGCAGGTATCGACCTAAGGACGGTGTTGCAAATGCAAGTCTTGGAGAGAGGGGCGCTGGTTGAGCACTCGTAGATCTTTGAAAATGAATGGAGCCGCTAGAAATCGCACAACCTCGACCGAAGCTTTCAGTAGCGCAGAATCTTATCTCGCAATCGCATCCTCCTGCAACCCGACCAGGCAGTAGGTCTTCCCCGGAGGCTATTCGAGCCCCATGAGTCGATCGGATCTTCAATTCATTCAAAATTAAACTGATCTCCAAACCTGCTCTGGTAACCTCGTCTGCAACATACTTCTCCAGCTCACGTCTTGGAGTTTTATGAACCAACCTCAACTCGCGGTCCTTCTGGTTGACTGCGATCTGCGAATGCGGCAGCTCCGGTAAACCATCTTCAGGAACCGTGAGATTGACGTGCGGCTTGCAGCCTCGCTTAGTTCTGCGCTCACCCGGTGCCGGGCGCAAACCTATGACTTGATTTTGCTGTCGGGGCATCACACCAGCGATGTTTCACGATTCTGCGAAGAATTGTGGAAGGCGGTACCCAAACAGCGGATTGCGCTGCTCGTCGGTCCTCCCATGTATCTGCGCGAAATGACAGCGAGGCAGCGTTCCGCCTCCCGAGAATCGCCCCAAAAGATTCGGCTCGTCGAATCTCGGCAACCATCCTCTAGCTGCCCCCCTTTTCATTCCGCCATTGGGCGACGGGGTGAAGCCAGCAGCCGTCTAGGCCCCTCTTACCTTACTCGGGTAGTCAGTGGAAGGGCGTGCAGATATATCCCTGCTGATGCGAAGCGGCAGCGAGTGTAAAGCCAAGGAAAGAGGTTGCACAGAGTTGATGAACGGTTCTCGGCTGTGATCCTTCTCGTTCCCTCGAAACATCGCCCGTGAGTTATCGCTGAATTCCAAGCCAGAGCACGTTTTCATCACAATCAAACATATACGGTCACATTCCTCGCCGCATCTAACAAGCAAAATTAAGAAAAATATGGGCGTGGTTTCATCTTTGCTTTCCGCTCGAGGACGATGTAGCGCGCTCTTCCCAGCACCCCAGACTGCGGCTTACCTGTGTGGCTTAAGCAGTGAGCATCCATCGGAGTATTCGGAATGAATTCTAGGATCTTCCGGACCCAATCGGCGGAGCGGAGTCGCGCGCGGAGTTCGGCAACTCAGACATCGAATGTGGTCGGGGACCGAGCGATTGAGAGACCCCGAGTGACCCTGATCCTGAAATCGGTCCGGTGTTCCTGGAGCTCCTAACAAATTCTCCCGGGGACATGGTCGACCGACGGTCTCTATGTCCCGCCCAAGGCGGTCGTAAGAGACAGAGAACAAGAGATGGCAAATACTAAACACCTTCGCAGTCAGGAACTCCGAACCCACAACCATCAGGGAGACGCTCTCCGGCTGGGGATGAACTGGACGGAAGAAGATCTTTCTAAGCCACAAGTATTGGTCGAGAGCGCGTGGGGCATGGGTCACCCGGGTACGTTCCATTTCGAGCCTTTGATCACTGAGGTCAATAACGGAGTATTTGAAGCCGGAGGCAAACCGGCGGTTTTTACGGTCAGCGATATTTGCGATGGCGTGGTGCAGGCAACGTCGGGGATGAGTTATTCGCTCGTCTCTCGCGACGTGATTGCCGCAATGGTTGAAATCCATGCCCTCGGCCATCCCCACGATGGGATGGTCCTGATTTCAGGAAACGACAAATCAGTTCCCGCACACCTGCTGGCGATGGCTCGTTGCAATCTTCCTTCGATTCTCCTGCCCGGCGGTACTCAACTCAATGCCCCCGATTACGTTACTTCTGACCAGACGTGGGAGATCGGGATGTCGGTTGAGCGCGGCCAGACGCCCCGTGCAGAGTTGGAATCACGCCAGCAAACTGCCTGTCCTACCTGTGGGGCCTGCCAGTTCATGGGCAGCGCCAGCACCGGACAGGTGATGGCGGAAGCGATGGGCCTTGCCTTGCCTGGCAGCGCTCTCACGCCTTCTTTTCTGACCAAGCATTTGCGATACGCGCGGGCGACGGGCAAATCAAGCGTGAGGCTCATCCAGGAAGACATCCGCACTCGCGACATCTTGACGCGAAAAGCGTTCGAGAACGCCATCATTATTCATGCCGCCACGGGCGGGTCCACGAACGCCCTGATTCATCTTCCGGCCATTGCCTACGAAGCCGGCGTCGACATCACGATTGATGCCTTCGATCGCATCCATCGTCAAGTCCCTGTACTGGCTAACGTGAAAACGACGGGGCGTTATCCGGTTGAATACTTCTGGTACGCCGGTGGGCTTCCGCGGCTGATGCTCGAATTGAGAGATTTCCTTCATCTCGATTGCCTCACGGTCACGGGAAAGACTTTGGGTGAGAATCTCGCGGAAATCGAGAAGAGCCGCTTCTTCGACGAGCGCATCGGGTATCTGCACAACTATAAGATCACGCTCGACGAAATCATCCGGCCCCGCTCCAATCCATTCGGCGCGGGCGGGGGGATTGCGATTCTGCGCGGAAACATTGCTCCCGGCGGTGCCGTGATCAAGGCGTTCTCTGTACCGCAGGAAATGCAGGTTCACATCGGTTCGGCTCGTGTGTTTGACACCGAAGATGAAGCTCTGGATTCTCTGATCGGCCGCCATGGAGCAAAAAAAGTCGCGCCCGGCGAAGTCGTCGTGATCCGCTACGAAGGCCCGCGAGCCAACGGAATGCCCGAGATGTACTTTGCCTCAGCGATTATCGCCGCCGACCCAGCTCTGAACCACACCACCGCTCTCATCACTGACGGGCGTTATTCCGGGGCCATGAAGGGTCCCTGCGTTGGACATGTCACCCCAGAAGCCATCGACGGTGGTCCCATTGCACTCGTTGAAGAAGACGACCTAATCGAAATCAACATTCCAGATCGTCGCCTGGGAATGGTAGGCATCGCCAAGAAATCTCTGGAGCCTCGAAGGATTGAGCGAGCTCTCGCAGAACGTCGCGAGCGCTGGGCCGCTCCGCCCTTCCGGCATACCCGTGGAATTCTGTCGCTCTACTCCCGAGTCGCCACAAGTTCCGCGCAGGGTGGATTGATCACGCCGCGTGATGGAGCGAACCACGACGCGGTTCCGGCAGCAGCTGAACCCATCAGCCACAAGAAAACCTTGAGCCACGTCGAGCTCGCCGATCGAAAGCGCGCGTAGATCTCAGGAGGTAACGGATGAGCCCGGATCGCAAACCCAAAGTAGTTGTCGCCGATTACGACTATGGCGATGTCGATATCGAACGATCCATTGTTACCGAATCCGGCTTTGAATTGGTGGCGGCACAATCGAAAACTGAGGACGACGTTATCCGGGTTGCATCCGATGCCGATGCCGTGCTGACTCAATACGCGGAGATCGGGAAGCGCGCCATCGACAGTTTTAGACGGTGCAAGATCATCGCTCGCTACGGAATTGGCGTGGACATCGTGGACGTGGAAGAAGCGACACGTCGAAACATTGTTGTGACCAACGTTCCGAATGATTGGTGCATGAACGAAGTTGCCGACCACGCTGTGGCTCTGCTCATGGCCCTGGTTCGAAAGCTCCCGCACTACGATCATGCAACCCGAGCGGGTGAATGGGAGTGGCAGACGGGCAAGCCGATTCAGCGATTTCAGGAGGGTACAGTGGGTCTGTTTTCCTTTGGTGCAATTGCCAAGGAAGTTGCCCGCCGCATGAAAGGATTCGGCGTCAAGAGCATCATCGCTTGTGACCCATACGCGGACGCGAAAGACGCCATGGCCGAGGGCGTGTCGCTCGTGTCCTTCGAGGAGCTGTTGACGAAATCCGACTATCTGGTGATTCAAGCTCCCTTGACAGAGGAGACACGAGGCCGATTCGGCGAAGCAGAATTCCGCCGCATGAAAAAAGGATCGATCCTCGTCAACACCGCGCGCGGACCGATCGTAAAAGATGAGGATCTATATCGCGTGCTCAGCGATGGTTGGCTCTCTGGAGCTGGACTCGACGACATCGAAGAAGAGCCCGCAAAGCAAGCCAACTGGAAACCTACGAACCCGCTATTCAGCTTGGAAAATGTCATTATCACTCCTCATGCCGCCTACTATTCAGAACAGTCGATTCAGATCGTTCGGAGGTTTGCGTCTGAGGAAGCCGTACGTGTCTTGAAAGGGAAAGCGCCACTTTCTCCTGTGAACAAGTTCGACATGCCAATCGGCATTGCTGCTTAACGCCGGCGCGATAACCAGAGCCTTGTGGCTAGCCCCAAGGCTCGAAGCTCTTTGAGGTTGCTCCATGCAGGCTTTGGCTGTATTCCCTTCGAAGAAAAGGCTTCAACTCGTCGACGTACCTCAACCAAAACTGCAGAGCGCAAGCCAGGTGCTTCTCAGGGTGCAAGAAGTAGGCCTCTGCGGTACCGACCGGGAGATCAGTTCCTTTGAATATGGCAGCCCTCCTCCTGGCTCCGATCATTTGATTCTCGGACATGAATCGCTGGCGAAGGTCATCGAACTCGGGCCCGGAGTCCGCGGCTTTAAAGCGGGCGACCTCGTGGTTGCGCTGGTCCGTCGGCCCTGTCCACACGCGGAATGCAGGGCGTGCCGCGCCGGCCGGCCCGATTTCTGCCTCACGGGCGACTATACCGAGCGCGGCATCAAAGGCGCCGACGGGTTCCTGACCGAATGGGTCGTCGAAGATGAAGAGTATTTGGTGAGAGTGCCGCACGCCCTGGCTGAAGTCGCGGTATTGGTCGAACCCTTAACCGTAGTCACCAAAGCAGCCGATCAAGCCTATGCAATCTTCAACCGACTGCCTTACGATCCTGGTCCGCAGCGCGGATTAGTTCTGGGAGCCGGCCCCATCGGCCTTTTGGGTGCAATGGTCCTCGTGGCGGACGGTTTCGAAACGCTGGTTTACTCGAGAGACTCAGAGGAAAGCAAGCAGGCAGAGCTGGTTCGCTCTTTGGGAGCCCAATACGCATCCTCCACGGCGACTCCTCTCGAGAAGCTTCGAGAGGGCTGGGGCAGATTTGATGTGGTGCTCGAGGCCGTTGGATTCGCCCCGCTGATGATGTCTGCGACTCACATGCTGAGAGCGAATGGGGTGCTGGCTCTTACCGGAGTTCCTCCCGACGAGGCCAGTGCTGAACTTAGTGCGGGCCGCTCTCTCCGTAATCTTGTCCTCAGGAACGAAGTCGTCTTCGGAACAGTAAACGCCGGACGCAGAGATCACCTCTCAGCGATCAAGCACCTGGAACAATTCATGATTCTATTCCCGGATAGCGTACGGCAACTTATCACGGATCGCGTGCCGCTCGATGAAGTGCCGCAAATCTTGACGCAAAAGCGGGGAATCAAGAACGTAGTTCAAATGAGTCGCGCAGCCTGACGGGAATGTATGAGACAACTACAAACAAAAACGGCGAATGCACCAGAAGTATTGAGTCCATGGGTCGATGTGTCCGTGCCCATCTATGCCGGGATGGTTCATTTTCCCACCGATCCCCCCATCGAAATTGAACCCGTCACTCACGTCGACAAAGGAGATCTATGCACGGTCTCCGCGCTCAGGATGGGTAGTCACACGGGAACTCACATCGATGCGCCCATTCACTTTCTGCGCGGGGGAACTGGAGCCGATCTAGTTCCGTTGGAACATCTGATCGGGCCTGCGCGAGTGATCGAAATCAAGGATCCTGCGGCGGTCAAAGCTGAGGAGCTTCAGGGTCACAATCTGGGCGTTCGCGAGCGTCTGCTATTCAAGACGGTCAACTCGGAACGATGCTGGAAGACCTCTCAATTCGTTCCCGACTTCGTTTCTATCGACCAGGAAGCCGCTTCGTATCTGGTCAGCCTGAACACATTGTCGGTGGGAATCGACTACTTGTCGGCCGGCAGCCCTGAGACTCACCGTACGCTTCTCGGCGCAGGTGTCGTGATCGTCGAGGGATTGAACCTGACAGGCATTTCCCAAGGCCACTACGAGTTGCTGTGTCTTCCGCTGAAGATTTTGGGAGGCGACGGGGCGCCAGCGCGCGTATTGCTGAGAGCCAGCAACGCCATCGATGACTCTCAGGCCCCTGCGGAAGGGAACAAGAAACCGTCGAAAAGACATGGGGGTATCTGATGCGAACAGCACATGAGGTTTTTCAACTTTACCAATCTCAGAAGTATGAACCGCTCCTGCGCGGCGTGACCGGTACTTATCTATTCGAAATTGAGGATGTCGGATATTGGTTCCTTTCAGTTCAGGACGGAGCGATCAGGATGGAAGAGGTGCACCACGATGCCGACTGCACAATCAATTGTGATGAACCCGACTTTATCGACATTATTGAGGGGCGTCGCAGTCTGCTCACCGGGGCGATGCAGGGTCGGGTCAAGATCCGCGGCGACATCACGCTCGCGCAAAAGTTCCATGGATTGGTCAGTGCCCTGATTGAAAGCAAAAGACAGGAGGCAGCATGAGAGCGCGGCCGGTAAGCATTCTGGAAGGCGACACGTTCGTTGTCAGTGACCGTCGGGGTGACATCTCCATTTCTCCTGAAGAAGCCGAGGGCCTGTTTGACGGAGACACCCGCTACCTGTCTCGTTGGGTTTTGACTGTGAATGGAGCCTTGCCCAATCCACTTTCAACCGATGACGTGAATTACTTTTCATCGCAATTCTTCCTCGTTCCCGGAACCGGCACCATTTACGTCGATGCTCCGATGTCTATCGTGCGACAGCGGGCGGTGGGCTGAGGATTTCACGAAGAGCTCACCATCACAAATCACAAAGCCTCGCCGCTGGATTTAGATATCAGGATCGAAGCCGACGCAGACTTCGCCGATCTTTTCCAGGTGAAGGATGCGCTGTTCCAGCGCGCCGGCAAGTTTTATAGGCGGGTTGATGGGAAGCGCCTGATTCTCGGATACCAGAGGGAGAAGTTCGTGCGCGAAACCTGGATTACATCGAGCGTACCAGGGGAAATCGATGACAAGGGGTTCCGCTTCCAGGTACACCTCGGGCCGCACGGAGAATGGCGTACCGCGTTGGATGTGCTGGCCGCGATTGATGGCACCGAAGGCACCAAGACGCGACCGAAGTACCAAGACGTGCACGACACTCCAACTCCGAACGTCGGAATGAGTCTAAAGAGATGGATTTCCACTGCCCCTCAACTTCATGCCTCCTGGGCCGATCTTGAGAAAACCTACGAACGTTCCTTGGTCGACCTGGCTGCACTTCGGTTCTTTTCGCGGTACACGCCTGGAGAGGCTCTCCCCGCTGCCGGGCTTCCCTGGTTCATGGCGCTTTTCGGCAGAGACAGCATCATCACAAGTTTCCAGGCGCTTCCCTTTGTCCCTGACCTGACTTCGACGACATTGCGAGTGCTCGCCATGCGGCAAGGTACGCGACGCGATGATTTCCGCGACGAAGAGCCAGGGAAATCCTCCATGAAGCGCGCTGGGGTGAGATGACTGCTTTCGAAGAGCGCCCTCATTCGCCCTACTTCGGGTCTTCAGACGCAACTCCGCTGTTTCTGGTTTTGCTGGACGAGTTTGAACGGTGGTCCGGAAAACACGAGTTGGTCACAAAATTCGAGGCCGAGGCAAGAGCAGCGCTGCGATGGATCGACGAATATGGCGACCGCGATGGCGACGGCTATGTTGAGTATGAACGGCGGAATAAGGAAACGGGCATCGAGAACCAATGTTGGAAAGATTCCTGGGACTCCATTGTGTTCAGCGATGGCACGCTCGCGTCATTCCCAACAGCGACTTGCGAGATCCAAGGCTACGTTTACGACGCCAAGCGCAGGTGCTCCAGGTTGGCACGCGAGTTCTGGGGCGATTCCGAGCTGGCAAGCCGGCTCGAAAAAGAAGCAGCCGAAATGAAACAAAGATTCAACCGCGATTTCTGGATTCCGGAAAAGCAGTTCTTCGCTCTGGCTCTCGATGGCCAGAAACGCAAAGTTGATTCACTCACCTCCAACATAGGCCATCTGCTGTGGAGCGGCATCGTCGATGAAGACAAGGCAGAGGCATGTGCCAGAAGTCTGGTGGGCCCTCAGCTCTTTTCAGGTTGGGGGGTTCGCACCATGGCCGATGACGAGGGCGGTTACAACCCCATTGGTTATCACGTAGGAACGGTGTGGCCGTTCGATAACTCGCTCGTCGCTCTCGGATTGCGAAACTATGGCTTTAAGAAAGAAGCGGGCGTCGCCATGGGTATCAAAGGCACCGAAGTGACGAAGGAAGCTGCAGGAATGATCCTGGCCGACGACAACTTCGCTTCAATCGCCGCTGCAGTGAAGGAAGGACGTACGGTCTACAACAATATCGAGAAAGCAATGCTCTTTATGCTTCCAACCAATGTCGCACAGGCGCTCGTCATCGCGGTGGCAATCCTTTTCGGGTTCACCCTGCCAATCACAGCCTCGCAAATTCTTTGGGTCAATATGGTTACGTCCGTGGCACTCGGCCTGGTGATTTCCTTCGAGCCGCACGAAACCGATGTGATGCTCCGACCTCCCCGCGCGGTGGACCGCCCCATCGTGACAGCCTTCGGTCTCTGGCGCATCCTAATTTATAGGCTCGGCGCTCCTCGCCTACACGCTGCTCGCGTTCTTTTGGATGAAGTCGCAGGGAGCCTCAGACTCGCTCGCCCGGACAGTCGCGGTTAACGCCATCACGATTGGCCAGATCTTCTACCTGCTAAACAGCCGTTATCTGCTCGACTCATCGCTGTCCCTGAAGGCGCACATGGGCAATAAGTACCTGCCGCTCGGTATCGCTGCCGTGATACTGCTGCAGTTAGTGTTCACCTATACAACGCCATTCCAGGCGATGTTCTTTAACGAAGCCATCCCGCTTCGGATTTGGCCCTGGCTGCTTGCGGGCGGTGTGGTGTTCTTCCTGGTCGTGGAGTGCGAGAAATTGATCATCCGTTCGTCGGATTCGCTGCGAAGGTCGGTCACGGCGGTGGAAGCCGGGACCTAGCGTAGAGCCAACGTGGTCCTTCTGGGACTCGCGGCCTAAACCACAAGGAATGGTTTTTGGCGCATATCCGATGCCCCGTTATTTTTCGCGGGCCAGGACCGCGCGTATGGCCGCCAGCTCCTTCTTCTTGTCCGCGTCGACTTTCGGATATGTGAGATCGAGCTGCTCCACGGCTTCGACAATCGCAGCCGCGACAACCAGTCGCGTGAACCACTTATTGTCGGCTGGCACCACAAACCAAGGCGCTCGTTTCGACGCGGTGGCACGAATCGCTTCTTCGTATACGCGCATGTAGTCGCCCCAAAACTTGCGTTCGTGCACGTCCGAAGCAGAGAATTTCCAATTCTTCTCGGGAGTGTCGAGGCGCTTCATAAAACGCTTCTTCTGTTGCTCGCGCGACACGTGCAGGAAGAACTTGAGGATGACGACTCCCTGACGAGTGAGATAGTCCTCGAAATGCGCGATATCGGCGAGCCGTTCGTCCCAAATTCGCTTCCCGACAAGTGGCTTCGGGATCTTCTGCTGCTGCTTCAGGATCTCCTCGTGCACGCGCACAATCAGGACCTCCTCATAATAGGAGCGATTGAATATTCCGATCCTGCCGCGCTCGGGCAAAGATTTGGAATACCGCCACATGAAGTCGTGGCTAAGGTCCTCTTTTGAGGGCTGCTTGAACGAGAAGACCTGGCAACCCTGCGGATTCACCCCTGACATGACGTGCTTGATCGTGCTGTCTTTGCCCGCTGCATCCATGGCCTGGAAGACGAGCAGCAGCGACCAGCGATCCTGCGCGTACAGCATGTCCTGCTCCTGTGCCAGCCACTCGGTGCCTTGTTGAAGGAGTGCCGATGCCTTGTCCTTATCCAGCTTCAGCCCGCAAGTGGCGCCGGGATCACAGTTCTTCAGTTGAAAGCCCCGGCCTTTGGTGAGACGGAATGGCTGAATATACTTTTGGATGCGGTCGAGGATCTCTTTTCGCGGCATAGAATGCCCCCAACTTGGCACGGTGATCGAGTGAATCATGTGCCTTGCTACTCCCAAACCTGTCAGCCAGGAGTTTTGCCAACGGTGTGTTACTCGCCTGCTCGAAAAGCGGGCTTGCGCAATCGAATCGGTCTCGTATAGGAGGGCGCAACTTCACTCCTGAGGGTGCAATTTCACGAAGGTATATCTCCCCGTGATTTGAAAACGGGGATCATTCGCACTCGCTCCGCTCTTCTTGCTCCACCCGCCCGTAGAGAAACTCGGCGCCCAGATCTAGGCTGCCCACCGGATTCCAGATCAGGTTGAATGCGGAGGCGGTGTACTCACGATGGAGCCGGTACGCGGAAGCTTCTGCCCATGAATGGCATCCAATTCGGTCTGAATTTTAGCCATCTCCGCTCTCAAATCATCCATTCTGGTTTGCAGCTTGCGAAGCGTCTCTTCTTGAGTTGTATCCGTTTCCTGTCCTGAGACCTGTATCGAGCCGGAAAGCACCACCGCAAAGAGTAGGCATACCACCTTCTGCGCCTGCTGCATTGATTGTTCTCCTTTCGTCGGAACGCTGGAAGTGATACACGACTTGGAGGTAGCTGGTGGAGTTAAGAAGCAGATAAGCCCGACGTTATTACTTCTAGCGTGATGTCGAGGGAGGCTGAGAGGAACTGGGAAATCTGCCAGGCGAGCTCACGAACAGGTGTTACTCACGAACAGGTGTTACTCGCGAATCATGCCGCCTTTTCGGCTTGCCTGACACGCTCCAGCCAACTCAGGATCTCTCCCATTCGCTTGGTAGTACGAGTTACCCGAACCTGAGCTGCACGGAGCGATCGGGCGGTCGCCCGCTCGATTGCAACTCTCCCATCATTCGAGATTCTGTTCCACTTAGGTGCGAACTTTTTAGTCACCTGAATCAGTTCTGCGGTGCTTCTTTTTAGGCGTGCGTCTTCTCGTTGAATGTTAAGCCGTGGCCGCTTTTTCATCGTCGCCTCTCCCTGTTATCTTGGCAATATTCGTTCCTGTTTGCCCCTGTTAAAACATCCAGGTTGCGCACGTAACGCGTGCTTCTATTCGGAATGCGGCAAAGCCGATCTTGCCAGGCACCCATTTTTCACCCCTAGCACAACTGCCAGTTAACTATTGGGCGTTTGTGAACGAAACTCTACAAACAAAGCCGACTCTCGGCGCGCACAGACACACACCCCGCCCACCCCACCGCTTAACTCAGATGTTTGGAGGATAGGATGAGCACTTTAATCGCAGTTGTTTTTCACGATCAATCCACAGGATTTGAAATGCGGGCAGCACTTGCCAAGATGCAGGACCAATATTTACTCGAAATGGAAGATGCCGTCGTGGTCACGCGGGACCTGAAAGGGAAGATCAAATTGCATCAAGCAGTAAGCATGACAGCTGCGGGCGCAGCCAGTGGCGCATTTTGGGGCATGCTGATCGGCTTGCTCTTCTTTTCTCCATTCCTTGGGGCGGCGGTAGGCGCCGGAGCTGGCGCGCTTTCCGCCAAGCTTACCGAAGTCGGCATGGACGGCAGGATGACGAAGCAATTAGGAGACGAACTCACACCGAACTCATCCGCCCTGATTGTCCTGCTCCGAAGAGTGACTGCGGACAAAGTTCTGGATGGGCTCAAGCAGTTCGCAGGGAAAGGAAGAGTATTTCAAACCTCTCTCAACAAGGACGACGAAAAATCGCTGCGGGAGGTTCTGGAAGAACCGGAAAAAACACAGGTTGCGTAGGCCGCAAGCGGGCATCCTCGCCGGTTTTGATCCTTTGAGTGGAAAGGCCCAGACGATCGGTTCAACAAAGGAGGTCTGATTGTGGCTGAGAGAGCTCGAGTTACCCCCATTGCACCGCCGAAGCCTCAAAAGACACGGATGGAGAAAGTTCTC
>Ga0207674_10001352_pt1 | contig 31715 bp, 32 predicted proteins | sample KBSCornC72_FD_184303 | JGI IMG/M metagenome (GOLD analysis project Ga0207674, IMG submission 184303) | Corn rhizosphere microbial communities from Kellogg Biological Station, Michigan, USA - KBS Corn C7-2 (SPAdes) (version 2) | ecosystem: Host-associated > Plants > Roots > Rhizosphere > Soil ...
TCGGAAGTCGGCGGACGGCGCTGTCGCCAACCTGGTCAGATCCGGAAGGAAGCAGCCACAACGATTTCGTGCCGGGTCGTCGGCTTCCACCGCTCGCCATGACGGGCATCACCCCCTAAACCGCTATCGATGGACGACGCCGAATCGCCCGGACTGGGCTTCGACACGACTGAGCAACCGCACAAGCCGGTGGATGCACCTGCTTATCGGGTCCTCGCGCGCAAATATCGCCCGCAGACCTTCGCCGAGCTGATCGGGCAGGACGCGATGGTTCAGACGCTCGCAAACGCGATCGCGCGAGGACGGATCGCCCACGCCTTCCTGCTCACGGGAGTGAGGGGCGTCGGAAAGACCTCGACGGCACGGCTGATCGCCAAGGCGCTGAATTGCGTCGGCCCGGATGGGCAGGGCGGTCCGACGATCACTCCGTGCAACGTCTGCGAGCCCTGCAGGGCGATTTCCGAGGGGCGGCATATCGACGTGATCGAGATGGACGCCGCATCGCACACAGGCATCGACGATATCCGCGAGATCATCGATGCGGTCCGCTATGCCTCCGTCAGCGCCCGCTACAAGATTTACATCATCGACGAAGTGCACATGCTTTCCAAGAGTGCATTCAATGCGTTGCTGAAGACTCTTGAGGAACCACCTGAGCATGTGAAGTTCCTTTTCGCGACGACCGAGGTCAACAAGGTGCCGGTGACGGTGCTGTCGCGTTGCCAGAGGTTCGACCTTCGCCGGATCCCCGCCGAGAAGCTCGCCGCCCATTTCTCCGAGGTTTCAAAGGCCGAGGGGGTCGAGATTGAAACCGAGGCGGTTGGGATGATCGCGAGGGCGGCCGAGGGCTCCGCGCGCGACGGCCTGTCGATCCTCGACCAGGCAATCGCGCATGGCGCCGGTACGGTCACGGCCGAGCAGGTTCGCGACATGCTCGGCCTGGCGGACCGAGGCCGAATCCGCCGGCTCCTCCAGCTGATCTTGTCGGGGGACGCCAGCGCGTCGCTCGCCGAGCTGGATGAGGCCCACGCGCTCGGGATTGATCCGACACAGCTTCTGCGCGGCCTCATGGAAGCGCTGCATTCGGCAACCCGAGCCAAGGCCGGCGCGACCGCTGATGCGCTGCTGGCGGCCGAGGAGCGAGAGAGTGCCGACCAAATGGCCGGGGCCCTCTCCTGGGGCACGATCCACCGCCTGTGGCAAATGTTGCTCAAAGGGCTGCAGGACGTTGAGATCGCGCCCGATCCGCGCGAGGCGGCGGAAATGGCGCTCCTCCGGCTGATCCACGCTGCCGACATGCCCGATCCGGCGGCTCTGATGGCGAAGCTCAGCGGGGAAGGGTCGGTGGCGACGGCTGCATCGGTTCCGAGTTCGAAATCAGTTGGTGCGACCGCCACCCTTCCGGCCGACTTTCCGACCTTGATCAAACTGGTCGAAAGCCGGGGCAAGCATCAGCTCGCAGTCCAGCTCCACGACCAAGTTGGCCTGGTGCGCTATGCACCACCCGAGCTCGCGCTCAAGCCATTGCGCCCACTCGGCGGCGATTGGCCGCGCGAGCTGGCGGCGCAGCTGAAGGCGGTCACCGGAGCCGTCTGGCAGGTGACTCTTTCCGATGAGCAGGGTGAACCCTCACTCCTGGATCAGGAGAAAATGGCCGAGGAGCGCGTTCGCGCCGATGTGCTTGCCGATCCGAATGTTCGCGCTGTGATGGACGCGTTCCCGGATGCGGAGTTAGAATCCTATTCCACCAAAGGCGGATGATATGCCCGATTTCGACGAAATCCTGCAGATGGCGCAAAATGCGCAGAACGAACTTCAGAAGGCCCAGGAAAATCTCGATTCCGTCGAGGTTGAGGGCACGTCCGGCGGCGGGCTGGTGACGATCCGCGCGACCGCGAAAGGCCGGATCCTCGCGGTGAACATCGATGAAAGCCTGCTCCAGGCGTCCGAAAAGACGATGGTGGAGGACCTGATCGCAGCGGCGATCAATGACGCCAAGGCCAAGGCCGATTCCGCCGCCGCAACCGAAATGCAGAAGATGACGAGCACGCTCCCGCTTCCGCCCGGATTCAAGCTGCCCTTCTAAGCCGCTTTACTGCCGCGGTTTTTGCGTCATGATGGGCGGCCCTAGGGGAGGCGCGCATGAGTCTGGGCGCGATGCAGGATTTTCCGCTCCGTATCATGCGGATCCTCGATCATGCGGAGCGAGAGCATGGTGCGCGTGAGATCGTATCCGCTCGCGCCGACGGCACGATCCATCGTACGAATTGGACACGCGTAGCGCTCGACGCTCGGCGGCTTGGGCAGGCGCTGGAACGGCGTGGGGTCAAACCGGGTGATCGCGTGGCAACCCTCGCCATGAATCACGACCGGCATCTCACGACCTGGTTCGGCGTGGTCGGCATGGGTGGTGTCATCCACACGTTGAACCCGCGACTGTTCGACGACCAGCAGAACTACATCGTCAATCACGCCGAGGACCGGGTCGTGATTTATGACCGCTGCTTCGCGGAGGTGATCGAGCGGCTGAGGTCCGAGTGGAAGACGGTGGAGCATTTCATCTGCTTCGACGACGAATTCGATGACGTCCTGGAAGCGGAAGATGGCGACTATCGCTGGTATGAGGGCGACGAACGCGAGCCGTGCGGGCTCTGCTACACGAGCGGAACGACGGGGAATCCGAAAGGCGTCCTGTACGAGCATCGCTCGACCGTGATCCATACGATGTCGATCATTGCGCCGGACATTTTCGATGTTTCGGCCCGCTCGGTGATGCTGCCTGTCGTCCCGATGTTTCATGCCGGCAGCTGGTGCATCCCTTATGCCGCGGCGATGGTCGGGCTGAAGCTGGTCCTCTGCGCCGACAACAAGCCGGAGCATATTTGCGAGCTGTTCAATGCGGAGGGAGTCACCCACTCGGCGGGGGTCCCGACCGTCTGGCTCGGACTGATCGACCATGTCGAAGATACGGGAGCATCGCTCGGCAAGCTCCATACGATCATCGTCGGCGGCTCATCGGCTCCTCCGGCGACGATCCGTTGGTTCAGGGAGCGCAACATCCGGGTCAATCACCTTTGGGGAATGACCGAGATGTCGCCGATCGGAACGGTCGGGGCCCCTCCGGCAAATTGGGATTCGATGAGCGAGGATGAACAGCTCGCCTATATGTCGCGGCCAGGCCGCTCGATGTTCGGCGTCGAGCTGCGCGTGGTTGATGACGAAGGCAATATCATGCCTCGCGACGGGATGAGTTCGGGCCGACTTCAAACTCGCGGGCCGGCGGTGGTGAAGCGCTACTTCAAGCAGGACAAGGAGTGCGTTGACTCAGAGAACTGGTTCGACACGGGGGATATTGCAGTCATACACCCGGACAATTCGCTGCGGCTGACGGATCGCGCCAAGGACGTCATCAAGTCGGGCGGCGAATGGATCAGCTCGATCGAGATCGAAAACGCCGCTGTGGGCTGTCCCGGCGTGCTCGAGGCCGCGGCGATCGGAATTCCGCATCCCAAATGGGACGAGCGGCCGCTTCTGCTGATCGTTCGCGATGACGGAAGTACGGTTGGCGAAAGCGAGATCCGCGATTTCCTGTCCGGCCAGATGGCCAAGTGGTGGTTGCCCGACGCGATCGAGTTCGTTGAGGAGTTGCCGCACACCGCGACGGGCAAGCTCAGCAAGAAGGATTTGCGGGACAAATATCGCGACTACCGCTTCGCCAATGCCGAAGCGATGGTCGGCCGCGACTAGAAAAAGCGCGCGCACTTCACTAACTGGGCTTCGACTTTCCAATCCGTATCAAAGGACGTTCGCGACCCCATGGCCGCCCAATATGCTTTTGTCATGAAGGACATGACCAAGTCCTTCCCCGGCGCCCAGAAGCCGGTGCTCAATCACATCAACCTGCAATTCTATCACGGCGCCAAGATCGGAATTGTCGGCCCGAACGGCGCCGGCAAATCGACGCTGATGAAAATCATGGCCGGCATCGACAAGGAGTTCCAGGGCGAAGCCTGGCCAGGCGAGAACATCACTGTCGGCTATTTGCCGCAGGAACCGCAGCTCGACCCGAGCAAGAATGTGCTGGAAAACGTCAAGGACGGCGCGCGCGACGTCGCCGATATGGTCGACCGCTTCAATGCGATCTCGGCCGAAATGGGCGATCCGAAGGACGACACCGATTTCGACAAGCTGATGGAGGAGATGGGCGAACTCCAGGGCAAGATCGACGCGGTCGATGGCTGGACGCTCGACAACCAGCTCGAAGTCGCGATGGAGGCGCTGCGCTGCCCACCGTCCGACTGGCCGGTCGAGAATCTGTCAGGCGGCGAGAAACGCCGGATCGCGCTCACGCGCCTCCTCATTCAAAAGCCGTCGATCCTGCTCCTCGACGAGCCGACGAACCACCTTGATGCCGAGAGCGTCCAGTGGCTGGAAAATCACCTCAAGGAATATCCGGGCGCGGTGCTGATGATCACCCACGACCGCTATTTCCTCGACAATGTCGTGAGCTGGATCCTCGAGCTCGATCGTGGAAAATACTTCCCGTACGAGGGCAATTATTCGACCTATCTCGAGAAAAAGGCAAAGCGCATCGAGCAGGAGGAGCGGGAGGAAACCGGCCGGCAAAAGGCGATTCGGGACGAGCTCGCCTGGATCCGACAGGGCGCCAAAGCTCGCCAGACCAAGTCCAAGGCCCGTATCGCCAAGTTCGACCAGCTTGTCGCCGCACAGGAAAAGCACGTCCCGGGCAAAGCCGAAATTCTGATCCAAGTGCCCGAGCGTCTCGGCGGCAAGGTCATCGAGGTGAACGGCATCAGCAAGGCTTACGGAGATAAATTGCTGTTCGAGGACCTGTCGTTCACCCTGCCTCCGGGCGGCATCGTGGGAGTGATCGGGCCGAACGGCGCAGGCAAATCGACCCTGTTCAAGATCATCACCGGGCAGGAAAAGCCGGATTCAGGCCAGGTCGACATCGGCCCGACGGTCCATCTCGGCTATGTCGACCAGAGCCGCGATCACCTCAACAACAGCAAGAACGTCTGGGAGGAGATTTCGGACGGGCTCGATTACATGAAGGTCAACGGCCACGATCAATCGACGCGCGCCTATGTCGGCGCCTTCAACTTCAAGGGACAGGACCAGCAGAAGAATGTCGGAAAGCTGTCCGGCGGCGAACGCAATCGCGTCAATATCGCCAAGATGCTGAAGCGGGGCGGAAACGTGCTGCTGCTCGATGAGCCGACCAACGACCTCGACGTGGAAACCCTGGGCGCGCTCGAGGAGGCGATCGAGAATTTCGCGGGCTGCGCCGTCATCATCAGCCACGACCGCTTCTTCCTGGACCGGTTGGCAACGCATATCCTGGCGTTCGAAGGCGACAGCAAGGTCGAATGGTTCGAAGGCAACTTCCAGGCTTATGAGGAAGACAAGATCAATCGCCTTGGCGAAGAAGCCACCCGCCCGCATCGCACGACGTACCGGAAATTGACGAGGTGATGTGACTGCGGGGCGGGTCAAGCTCGGCAGGGATCCCGCGCTGTTGCGCCGTTTGCTGCGCGCCAAAGACCGTATGGATGCCGCCTCGCACGAGGAATGGCCAATCCCACGTCTCGCCAAGGTCAGCGGCGTATCCGAGGCCCACTTCGCGCGGTCTTTCAAGGACGCGTTCGGCGTACCGCCGCACCGTTATTTGCTCACACGCCGCATCGAGCGCGCCAGCGCACTTCTTCGGGACACGGAACTTCAGATCACGGAAGTCGCGTTCCGGACCGGCTGGAACAGCCTGGGAACCTTCGGGCGCATCTTTCGCGATGTTACTGGTGAGAGTCCAAGCGATCTTCGTGCCAGGGAACGAGCGCATGAACATCAGCTTGAGGAGGTCCCGCACTGCTTCGTAAGCGCCGCCCACCGGCCCGATTTGAAAATAGCAGTTTCGGAGAAGCGGCGGCAGGCGATCATGGGTAATGGACCCGGACCCAACGAAACGGAGGATCCATGACCCAGGGTGTCGGAGTTGCAGGCATCTACGTCCACGACCAGGACGAGGCCCTTGCTTTCTATGTCGATAAGCTCGGCTTCGCCGTTCACACGGACGCGCGAAATGGGGATTACCGCTGGTTGACGGTGCAACATCCCGACCAGCCTTCGTTCCAGCTCGGACTGTTCAAGCCGCAGCCGCCGACGGTCGACGAAGCGAGCGCACAGATTATGCGCCAGATGACTGCCAAGGGCGCGATGCCTCCGCTCGTCCTGGTGGTCGCCGACTGCCGCGCGGCTTACGATCGGCTCCGCCAAAGGGGCGTCGAGTTCACGCAAGAACCGGTCGAACGCTACGGAAGCGTCGATGCAAGCTTCCGTGATCCCTCGGGCAACGGCTGGAAAATGATCGAGGCGCGGTGAGATGTGGGCGCGCTATTTCACGGTCAAACCCGTCGCCACACAAGCCGGAGGTAAGCATGATCGCCGTCACGTCACTCCTGTGGATCTGGAAGGGTTCGGACGCGGCGGGCCGCTGGTATTTCATCACCGTGCCCGAGGAACATTCGGCCGAGATCAAGGCCCATGCCTTCGGAAGCCCGCGCGGGTTCGGCTCGGTCCGCGTCGAAGCGAAGATCGATGACGTCTCCTGGAGGACATCGATTTTCCCGCTGAACAGCGGGGGCTACCTTCTTCCGGTGAAGAAGGAGGTCCGCTGCCGGGCCAACATCGCAGCTGGCGATGAAGTGACCGTGGAATTGGAATTGCTTTAGGCGGCTAGCGCAGGCGCTTGACCAACAGCCCGCCGTCCTCGCCGGTCTTCACCTCGAAATTCGGAACCGCCTTGATGAGTTCCGAAAGGCGGGTGTAGCCGTAGTTGCGCGCGGCGAAGCTCGAAACCGCCTTCGCCCGCTGACCGAGCTCCGACAGTGGCGTATAGCCTTCCTCGTCTCGCCGCGACGCCTTGTAGGCCGAGCCCAGGACCTGCAGCAATTCCGGATCGACCGGCCGCTGGCCCTTCCCGGTCTTCGGTTGCTCAAGCTGGTCTTCATCATCGAGCACGAGCGCTCCGACATCGAAGAAGCGGGTGCATCCCTGCTGAAAGGACAGCGGGGTCTTGGCGGTGCCGAAGCCGTAGACCGGCAGTCCATCCTCCCGGATTCGCTGGGCGAGCGGAAGAAAGTCGCTGTCCGACGACATGATCCCGACGCCGTCGATATTCCCGCGGTAGAGCAGGTCCATCGCGTCGATCGTCATTCGCATGTCGGTCGCGCTCTTCCCCTTGACCACGTCGAATTGCTGCATCGGGATGATCGAGTGGAGGCCAGTCAGCTGGCCCCAGCCCTTGAGGCTCGCCTTGGCCCAATTGCCGTAGGCGCGGCGGATGTTGATCGTTCCGAGCTCGCCAAGCACCAGGAGCACGTCGTCGAGATGCTCCGGGCTTGCGTTATCCGCGTCGATCAGCAGCGCGATATTGCTCTCCATCTCGGCGTTACGATCGCGCATCAAAACGAATCCCTCGAGTGTTCCAAAGGCTCTCTATCGCAGTGGCGCGGAATGGCCACACCCCGGCGACCGATTGATTTGAACCTGTACATCAGATGATCGATGCGGGAACGAAACGCCCCTTTATGCACTGTAACCTGCACAGGGGGCGCGTGATGGAAGGGACAGGACGATGAGGAAGCTTGGACTTGCCGCCGCCGTCGCAACGTGCGTTGCGGTGACCGGCTGCGCGACCTACCCCAATGGGTATGGTTACGACCCATATTACAACAACGGCTATTACAATAACGGCTACAACAACGGCTACACCTACGACAGCCAGGGTCGCCGTATAGCCACCGGTGCCGTCGGCGGTGCCGTTGCCGGCGGAATTGCCGGTGCAGTTATCCCCGGCGTCAGTGTCGGCGAGGGTGCGCTTGCCGGCGCAGTTCTCGGCGGCGTTCTCGGCGCGGTCGTGAACGGGCGGCAATATTATCGCGATACGCGCGGATATTGCTACTACGTCGACCAGTACGGGCAGCCGCACTACAACTACAACACGCGCTGCTAAGGCGCGGGCCTGACACGGCTTAGACGGGGCGGAAGCTGCCTTCCGCCTCGTCGAGCACGTACAGCCGACCCTCGGATATCGAGAAATGCGAGCCGTGCAGCTTCAGGCTGCCGGCCCGTTCGCGTTCCACGATCCACGGAAAAGTGCGGAGGTTGGCGAGGCTGACCTTCACCGCCTCTCGTTCCATGTCGAGAAAGGCCTCGCGGTCGATTTGCTCATGCCGCGCGCGAACCTCGTCGCGGGCTCCATTCAGCATGCGCACCCAATCCGCGATGAAATGGCCTTCACCAGGCGTCGAATCTTCGAATTGCCCCGTCAGCGCCGCCGCGCAGCCTCCGCAGAGGCCATGTCCCATCACCAGGATCTCGCCCACCTCGAGTTGCGTGACCGCAAACTCCAGAGCCGCCGACACGCCGTGAAAACCGCTGCTCGTTTCGTAGGGAGGGGCGAGCGCGGCAATGTTGCGCGTCACGAACATCTCGCCTGGACGAGCATCGAAGATGTGCGCCGGATCGACGCGGCTGTCGGCACATGAAAGGATCATGACCTTCGGGCTTTGGCCCTCGGCAAGCTCGGACCATCGTTCGCGCTCGGCCGGCCAGTCTTTTTCGCGGAACCGGCGATAGCCGTCGATCAGCTCGTCAAGATAAGGCATGGCGCCGCGCTAGCCGCGACAGGGCAGGGGTGGCAACCGTTGCCGCCAATCGCTATCTGGCCGCCCATGAACGCTCCCGCCGCAGTCCCGAAGCAGCGCAAGCCGGACTGGATCCGCGTGAAGGCGCCCGTCAGCGAAGGCTATCACGCCACGCGCAAGCTGATGCGCGAGCTCAATCTTGCAACCGTCTGCGAGGAAGCGGCCTGCCCGAACATCGGCGAATGCTGGACCAAGAAGCATGCGACGGTGATGATCCTTGGTGACACGTGCACCCGGGCGTGCGCCTTCTGCAACGTGAAGACGGGCATGCCGCGAGCGGTCGATCCGCTGGAGCCGGAGCATGTTGCGACCGCGGCTGCCGAGCTTGGCCTCGAGCATATCGTGGTGACGAGCGTGGACCGCGACGACCTGCCTGACGGCGGAGCATCGCAATTCGTGAAGGTCATCGAGGCGTTGAGGAAGCGCACGCCTTCGACGACGATCGAGATCCTGACCCCGGATTTCCGCAACAAGAGCGAGGCTGCGGTCGAGGCGATCGTCGACGCCGGACCCGACGTCTACAACCACAACCTTGAAACGGTGCCGCGGCTCTATCCGACGATCCGGCCCGGAGCGCGCTATTATGCCTCGCTTCGCCTCCTCGAAAGTGTGAAGCGCCGAGCGCCGCACATGTTCACCAAATCGGGATTGATGGTCGGCCTCGGTGAGCAGCGCCTCGAAGTGCATCAGGTCATGGACGACATGCGCTCCGCGGGCGTCGATTTCCTGACCATGGGGCAATATCTTCAACCAACCCCTCGGCACGCGAAGGTCGAGGAGTTCGTCACACCCAAGGCGTTCGATGCCTATGCCGCAATCGCGAGGGCCAAGGGCTTCCTGCTCGTGGCGGCATCGCCGCTGACGCGTTCGAGCTATCACGCGGGCGACGATTTCAAGAAAATGCAGGAGGCGCGTTCCGCGCAACTGGCCAGGGAAGGCACGAATGCCTCGGCATAGCGAGACGCGTTACCTTCCCTACACGCCCGAGCAATTGTTCGACCTCGTTGCCGACGTCGCGAGATATGATGAGTTTCTGCCCTGGGTGGTTGCCGTGCGCGTCCGCTCATCCAGTGAGACCGAGACGGTTGCCGACCTGGTCGTCGGGTTCAACGCCTTCAAGGAACGCTTCACCAGCCGCGTGGTGAAGAAACGGCCGACAAGCATCTGCGTCGATTATGTCGAGGGCCCGCTCAAATATCTGCACAATGAGTGGAAGTTCGACCGCGCTGGCGACGGAGGGACCGACCTCTGCTTTTCGGTCGATTTCGCGTTCAAGTCGCGGTTGTTCGAAACGCTCGCCGGATCGATGTTCGATCGAGCACTGCGCCGCATGACAGGGGCCTTCGAGCAGCGCGCGGCCGCGCTCTACGGCACCAGCAGGTCGAGTGCGCAAAGCGCCGCCTGAAGGCGAATACCGGCACGTCCTTCATTATCGAACAGTTTCTGGTCGGCGACGATCTTCGCGGGGTCCGCCTGCTTCTCCGCGGTTGCGAACACGACCGTCCCGATCGGCTTGCCCGGGCTCCCGCCGCCCGGGCCAGCAATGCCCGTGATGGCGACCGCGATATCCGCATCCGAAGCGGCAAGCGCCCCGCGGGCCATTGCCCAGGCCGTTGCGATACTCACTGCTCCGAACGTGTCGACCACGTCTTCACTGACTTTGAGCTGGCTGAGCTTGGACGCGTTCGAATAGGTCACATAGCCGGCTTCGAGGACTTCGGAGGAGCCGGGGATCTCGGTCAGGGCCGCGCACACAAGACCACCGGTGCAGCTCTCGGCGACTGCGACGCGGCGACCGAGCTTGCGGTTCGCTTCGACGACCTGGCGAGCCTTGTCGACCAGTTCCTTGGGGAGCAGAGTCTCAGGCATCGGGCAATCGTACGCTCGCGACCGCCTGGGCGCCAATGCCTTCGCGACGTCCAGTGAAGCCCAGTCCTTCGGTCGTGGTCGCCTTCACGCTGACCTGTGCCACATTGAGCCCCAGAATCTCCGCGATCCGCGAACGCATGGCGTCGCGGTAAGGGCCCACTTTCGGTTCTTCGGCGATGATCGTGCAATCGACATGGTCGATGATCCCGTCGCGCGCAGCGATGAGCCCGGCCGCATGCGCGAGGAAGAGATGCGAAGGAGCGCCTTTCCATTGCGGGTCCGAGGGCGGAAAATGCTGTCCGATGTCGCCGACACCGGCGGCGCCGAGAAGAGCGTCCGTGATGGCGTGAAGGACGACGTCCGCGTCGCTATGGCCGGCGAGTCCGCGGCTGTGCGGAACTTCGATGCCACCAAGCATGATCGGACCATCGCCGGAAAAAGCGTGCACGTCGAAGCCCATACCGGTTCGCGAGACCAGCCTTCCCGCGAGCCACTGCTCGGCGCGTTCAAAATCAGAGGAAGTCGTAAGCTTTTCCAGAACGGGATCGCCTTCAACTGCTGCGACCGTCATTCCCGCCGCCCGTACGACGGTCGTTTCGTCTGTCGGCGGTGGGCCCGACCATTGGTCGTAAGCCCTGCGAAGTGCCGCAAGCTGGAAAGCCTGCGGGGTCTGCACTCGAACCAGTCCCGTCCGATCGACCGGCTCATCGAGGCGTTCGGTAGCTCGCGCGAGCGTGTCGCCGACCGGAAGCACCGGTGCTGCGCCTTCAAAGAATTCCAGGGATGCAATCAGACGGTCAATCACCCCCGGCGGACAAAAAGGCCGGGCAGCGTCGTGGATCAGGATCGCGTCGCCTTTCGCCGAAGCGAGGCCGGCTTGAACCGAATCCGCGCGATGTTCGCCACCCTGGACGATTTCGTCGACTTTCAAACCTTCGAGTGCCCCTGCGGCGAGCTCTTCCTGCCCGGGCCCGATGACGATCCGGGTCGATCGCACCGCGGGGTGACGGGCCAGTGATTCGACGGCGCGGCGCAGTACGGTCTTGCCGCCCAGCAGTCGAAACTGTTTTGGGATTCCGCTCCCCATTCGGGAGCCGCGTCCTGCAGCGACGATTAAAGCGGTGACCGACATTCGGCGGCGCCTCTACGGCGGCTTGCCTTGTCCGCCAAGGGCTGTTCCACTATCTCCCGTCGACCCATGGAAGCGTTGAAGCCCATCAAGATCGGCCCGGTCGAGGTCGCGTCGCCGGTGATCCTGGCGCCGATGACCGCCGTCACCGATCTTCCGTTCCGTCGAATCGTCAAGCGCTATGGGGCGGGGCTGACGGTCAGCGAGATGATCGCCAGCCAGGCGATGGTGCGCGAAACGCGCCAATCGCTGCAGAAGGCGATGTGGGACCCGGCCGAGGAGCCGGTGTCGATGCAGCTCGCGGGTTGTGAACCGCACATCATGGCGGAGGCGGCAAAGCTCAACGAGCAGCGCGGCGCGGCGATCATCGACATCAACATGGGCTGTCCGGTGAAGAAGGTCGTGAATGGCGAAGCAGGGTCGTCACTGATGCGCGATTTGCCTCTTGCCGCCAGGCTCATCGAAGCGACCGTGAAGGCGGTGAAGGTCCCGGTCACGCTCAAGACCCGCATGGGCTGGAACCACGACAGCCTCAACGCGCCCGAGCTGGCGCGTATCGCCGAAGACCTTGGTGTGCAGATGATCACGATCCACGGCCGCACGCGCTGCCAGATGTACAAGGGCGACGCGGACTGGGCCTTCATCCGGGCGGTGAAGGAAGCCGTCTCGATCCCCGTAATCGCCAATGGCGACATCTGCTCCGTCGATGACGCACGGGACGCGCTGGCGCAATCGGGCGCCGACGGAGTGATGATTGGACGCGGCGCTTATGGGCGTCCGTGGCTTCTGGGTCAGGTTATGGCCGATCTCTGCGGTGGAGGCATGCGGCCTGACCCGAGCCTCGATGAACAGCTGGATGTCATGCTCGAGCAATATGACGAGATGCTCGGCCTCTATGGGACGCACACTGGCGTGAACCTCGCTCGCAAGCATATTGGCTGGTATACCAAGGGCTTGCCCGGCTCGGCGGAGCTGCGGAATTCCGTCAATCAGCAGGATGATCCCGCCGTCGTCGTCCAAATGCTGCGAGACTTTTATTCGCCTTGGCTCGCTCGCTCCGCAGCCTGAGGCGGAGTTTCAGGACACAAGTGTGTTTTTGCTGCAACGGCCGCAAATGCCGTGCTAGGGGCGCAGGTAATGGATGCCCAGGCGGCCGAATCGGCAGTGACATCGCAGACGGAAAACTGGCTTAGGCGGGAGCGCGAGAGCGGACGCCTGTACGATTATGCTGCCGCGGGCATTGCGGCGCTTCTCATCGCCATCATGGCGCTCAGCTTCTGGCTACTGAAGCGCAGCGGTGAGCCCGGTAGTTTGCTCTCGCCGCCAATCATCGCGCTTCTGCTGATTGCCAATCTCATCCCGGCCATTGCCCTCATGGTCCTTTTCTCGCGCAAGGTCGCAGTGGCCCGCGCGGAACGCGGGGGACTCGGCAGCGGGCGCCTTCACACGCGGCTGGTCGCCGTCTTTTCAGTCATTGCTGCTGTGCCGACCGTCCTGGTGGCGATCTTCGCTTCGCTGTTGTTCCAGAGCGGCCTTGAGTTCTGGTTCTCGGATCGGGCTCGTGGAATGCTCGAGAATACGGTGGAAGTCGCGCAGGGTGCCTATCGTTATGAGCTCGGGCGGGTCGGTGCGGAAGCTACGACCATGTCCGGCAATGTTTCCGAATATCTTCAGCAGGTGACATTGGACGATCCGCGGTTCCAGCAGGGTCTCGCTTATCAGGTCTATGCCCGCTCGCTGAACGAGGCGGCGATCCTCCATGTCGCCGCCAAGGGTCCGATCCAGACGCTCGCAGTCGTCAATCCCTATGATGGGATGGTCAACGAACAGCGCATACGAGCCGCCATCGGGGTGCTGAACAAAGCAAAGCCCGGCAATGCCGTCGACGCTCACACGCCCGGCCGCATTTCGATCATCACACGGCTCAACTACGGTCAGGACACCTATCTCTACGTCGCCCGCTGGGTGGATCCCGAGCTCGCCACGCAGATGAATCGAGCGAGCGACGTGCTCCATGATTATCGGGCGCTGCTCAAAAGGTCGCGCAACAACCAATTGAGATTTAACGCGGCCTTGCTGTTCGGCGCGCTCATCATCGTAGGTCTCGCCATCGTCACCGCGCTGAAGCTCGCCGATCGGATGGTGCGCCCGGTCGGGCAACTCGTCAGTGCGGCGGGACGGATCGAAGAGGGCGACTTCTCGGCTCGGGTCCCGGTCACCAAGACCGAGGACGAGATCCAGACCTTGGCCACTGCCTTCAACCGAATGGCCGGGCGCCTGGATGAGCAAACCGGTGAGCTTCGCAAGGCCAACACCCAGCTCGAAACCCGCCGCGCATTCATTGAAGCGGTGTTGTCGAGTGTGACCGCGGGAGTCATCGCGCTCGATTCCGGCAACCGAATCCTCCTGGTGAACCGCTCGGCGGAAGGATTGCTCCAGAAGGGGCAGGCCGAACTCGAGGGCAGGGAACTGACGTCAGTGTCTCCGGACCTCGACGAGTTCATGCACGGCGATCAGGGCGAGGCGAACGTCATTGTCGTTGCCGGGTCCGGTCAACGGACCCTGGCTGTGAAACGAGTCCGTTATCAGGATGGTAGCGTACTTACCTTCGACGACATCACCGATCAGCTGACCAATCAGCGCCGCGCCGCCTGGTCCGACATTGCCCGGCGGATCGCTCACGAGATCAAGAACCCGCTGACTCCGATCCAGCTTGCCGCGGAAAGGCTGCAGCGCCGGTTCGGCGAGGAGGTTCCTGCCGACAAGGAGACGTTCGAACGGCTGACCGGGACGATTGTCCGCCAGGTCGGCGACCTCAGGCGGATGGTGGACGAGTTCTCCAACTTCGCACGCATGCCCAAGCCAGTCTTTCGCGAAGAGAATGTGCACGAGATCGCCCGCCAGGCCTTGTTCCTCCACGAAGTTGCGCATCCGGCGATCACCTTCGTCCTCGAGCCGCCGCAGGGTGATTTCACGATGGTTTGCGATCGACGGCAGCTTGGGCAAGCTCTCACGAACGTCGTAAAAAACGGTGTGGAAGCGATTGAAAGCAGGAGAAATCGTGGCGAGCACAGCCTCGCTGGCGACCGTGTTGAGCTCAAGCTGCACACGGAAGACGAGCATCTGGTGATCGATGTCATGGACACCGGCATCGGGCTTCCCGAGGACCGCCAGCGTCTGACCGAGCCTTATATGACGACGCGCGTGCGCGGAACCGGTCTCGGCCTCGCGATCGTCAAGAAGATCGTCGAGGAACATATGGGCGAAATCGCCTTCCTCGATCGGAAGGGTGGCGGAACGCATGTCCGCATTGCCTTCGACACTCACAAGCTCGCGACGCTTGAAACCGAAGAATCCGCTTCGGCGGCGGAACAGGACGATAATGACGAGGATGCTTAGCTGATGGCGCTCGAAGTGCTGGTCGTGGACGATGAAGCCGATATCCGCGAGCTGGTTAGCGGTGTGCTCGAGGACGAGGGCTATGTCGTTCGGACGGCCGCCGACAGCAATGGAGCGCTTGAGGCGGTCGAAGAACGGCGGCCTTCGATGGTCCTGCTCGACGTCTGGTTGCATGGATCGCGGCTCGACGGCTTGCAGATCCTGCAGGAGATCAAGCGGCGCGATGCCAGCATCCCGGTCCTGATGATCTCCGGACACGGCAACCTCGACACCGCGGTCGCGGCCGTGAGGGAAGGGGCCGTCGATTTCATCGAGAAGCCTTTTGAGGCGAGCCGCCTGATCTACCTGGTCGATCGGGCGACCGAAACTGAGCGCCTGCGGCGCGAAAATGCGACGCTAAGACTGCAGGTCGGACAGGAAGACCAGCTTCACGGCAGCTCGGTCGCGATCAACACGGTCCGCGCAACATTGAAGCGCGTGGCGCCGACCGGAAGCCGCGTTCTGATCACGGGTCCGGCCGGTGTCGGCAAGGAAATCGCCGCACGGATGATCCACCAGTGGAGCCAGCGAGCGAAGGCTCCATTCGTGGTGCTTCCGGCGGCAATGATGAGCCCCGACCGAGTCGAGGAGGAGCTGTTCGGCAGCGAGGCGGAAGGACTTGTTCGCCCAGGTCTCCTCGAGCATGCACATGGTGGCACCTTGTTCCTCGACGAAATCGCGGACATGCCGCTCACCACCCAGGCCAAGATCCTGCGGGTGCTGACCGACCAGAGCTATCCCCGAATCGGTGGCCAGCGCCCGGTCAAGGTCGATGTCCGGGTGCTTTCGGCGACATCACGGAATCTGTCGGATGAAATTGCCGCAGGGCGTTTCCGGGAGGATCTGTTCTATCGGCTGAACGTCGTTCCGGTGCGGCTTCCACCTCTGCGGGAACGGCGCGAGGACATACCCGAACTGGTCGAGCATTTCCTCGCCCGGTTCGCTGCGGAGCGCCGAATGCCCGCGCCATCCATTTCGGAGGAAGCGATGGCGGCTCTCCAGGCCCACGATTGGCCCGGGAATATCCGCCAGCTCCGCAACATCATCGAGCGCACAATCATTCTCGCGCCAGGCGATCGAGTGTCGTGCATCGAAGTCGACCTGCTGCCGGCCGAAATTCTCGATAATCAAAACGCGATGGGCGGGGCCTCGACGGCCATGGCGATCATGGGGAGCCCGCTGCGCGAGGCCCGTGAATCCTTCGAGCGCGAGTATCTGAAGATTCAGATCCGGCGTTTTTCCGGCAACATCTCGAGGACAGCGTCGTTCATCGGCATGGAACGTTCCGCGCTGCACCGAAAGCTCAAGGCTTTAGGCATCGGGGACAAGAAAGAAGGGGAGGAGTGAGCCCCCGCCGATGTCTGCACGAGCGCTGAGCCTTCAGGACCATTTCCTCAACAGCATTCGCCGAGCCAAGCTGCCGGTCACGATCTTTCTCGTCAAAGGCGTGAAGCTTCAGGGCGTGGTGACATGGTTCGACGCCTTTTCCTTGTTGTTGAGGCGGGAAGGCGCGTCCCAGCTGGTCTACAAGCATTCGATCTCGACGATCATGCCCGCGGAGCCGCCGCCCGACTTCGTAGTGAAGGAGCCCAAGGCGGATGGCGCGAAAGCCGCGCTGCAAGACCTGTTCCTGGCGGCCGCCGCCCGAGACAGCGAACGGATGACGCTCTTCCTGGTCAACGGTGTGATGCTTCAGGGTTCGGTCACTGCGTTCGACCAGTTTTCGCTTCTCCTGGAGCGTGGCGGCCAAATCCAGCTCGTCTACAAGCATGCCATCTCGACGCTGCAGCCGGCACACCCGTTGAATCTCGGACAGTCGGATCACGAGCCGGAGGCGGAGCCTGAATAAACTTGATCATCCGGCGGTTCCCGACGTCGCTCGTGGAGAGCGCGCTGTCGTTGCGGTGCCCGAAATGCCGCGCGAAAGCGCTCGCCGATCGGCCGACGCGCGCGTCGAAGAGGCAGAGGGCCTGGCCGAAGCGATCGGCATCGACATTGTCGCCGAACGGGCGTTTCGCATTCGAACGGTCCGGCCTGCAACCTTGCTCGGCAAGGGACAGGTCATGGAGATCGCCGAGCTGGCGCGCGAAAAGGACGCCAAGCTGCTGATTGTGGATGCGGCATTGACGCCGATACAGCAGAAGAACCTCGAGGAAGAGGTCGGAACGAAGGTCATCGACCGGACGGGTTTGATCCTCGAGATATTCGGCGAAAGAGCCGCGACGGCGGAGGGCCAGCTCCAGGTCGAGCTGGCACACCTCGAATATCAGGCCGGTCGACTGGTGCGCAGCTGGACCCACCTTGAGCGGCAGCGCGGCGGTTTCGGGTTCCTCGGCGGTCCCGGCGAAACACAGATCGAAGCGGACCGGCGGATGATCCGCGAGCGGATGGCGAAGATTCGCCGCGAGCTCGAGCAGGTGAAGCGCACGCGAACGCTGCATCGCGACCGCCGCCAGCGCGCGCCTTGGCCCGTGATTGCCCTGGTCGGCTACACGAACGCCGGAAAATCTACACTTTTCAATCATTTGACCGGCGAAGGCGTATTCGCGGAAAATCTGCTCTTCGCGACGCTCGACCCGACGATGCGTGACATTCGACTCCCGGGGTTCGACAAGGTCATCCTTTCGGACACCGTTGGGTTCGTTTCCGACCTCCCGACCGAGCTGATCGCGGCCTTCCGGGCGACGCTTGAAGAAGTACGCTCCGCCGATCTGCTCGTGCATGTCCGCGACATGTCGCACCCCGACCGCGAAGCACAGCGCGAGGACGTGGACGATGTCCTTTCGTCGCTGGGCCTGGGCGAGGAGGGCTCTCCGCCGCGGCTCGAGGCATGGAACAAGGTGGATCTGCTCTCGGATGAGGAGCGCGAAAGATTATTGGGCGAGGCTGCCCGACGCGACGACGTCGCGCCGATCTCTGCGCTTACCGGCTGGGGTCTCGATCGGCTGCGGGATCGAATGTCGCAATGCCTGAGGAGTGGGGAGCAGGTGCACGCGATACGGCTGCCGGCGAGCGATGGTGGCAAGATCGCATGGCTCCACGCGCGGGGAGAGGTCCTCGAACAATCGCTCGACCATGATCAAGTGCAGCTGTCCGTGCGCCTCTCGCCGGATAATTGGGCGCGCTTTCAGGCGATGGAATCGGCCTGAGCCTTCTTGGCCTCGATCCAGAGCGCTTCCTTTTCGTCCAGCGGCAAGTCCGCAAAGCCCGGCGCCTGCTCCATTGTGCGGAAGCGGTGCTCGAACTTTGCCGTTGCCTGGCGAAGAGCAGCTTCCGGCTCGATGTTCAGATGCCGTGCGAGGTTCACGACCGCGAACAGAAGGTCGCCGAGCTCGTCCAGCATGCGATGATGATCGGTTTCCGCGTCGAGCTCGGCCAGTTCTTCGTCGATCTTTGCGCGAGCGCCTGAGGTGTCGGGCCAGTCGAACCCGACGCGCGCTGCGCGGCGTTGCAGCTTGGCAGCGCGCTCGAGCGCCGGAAGAGCTAGGGCGACGCCGGCAAGCGCGCTCTTGTCGGGATTCGCGGCGCGTTCTTCGGCCTTGATGATCTCCCAGAGGTGATGGCCGCCATGCTCGGCATCGCCAAAGATATGCGGATGGCGGCGTTCCATCTTTTCACAAATGCGGGTGATCACATCCTCGAGCGTGAAGTGACCGGCTTCCTCGGCCATTTGCGCATGGAAGACGACCTGGAGCTGCAGATCGCCAAGCTCGTCCGCTAGCGCGTCCATATCCTTGCGGGCGATCGCGTCGGCGACCTCATAGGCTTCTTCGATCGTGTAGGGCGCGATCGTCTCGAACGTCTGCACCGTGTCCCATTCGCAACCGGTTTGGGGATGGCGGAGGCGCCGCATGATCTGCCGGAGGCGTTCAAGCGGCATGAGGGGCCCTCCGAGAGGATTTTCCGCCGGTTTCAGAAAGTATGATAATATGCATTATGTAAATATCACCATGGATCAGGGAACAAGAACCAGCCACCGGCCCTCTACGCCCCAGCGGTTCAAGGACGACAGGAAGTTCATTCCCAGCACATTGAGATTGTCATTGTCGACAACCTGAAGACCGACATCGCGACGAGTGATTCCGCCGACCTGCAATTCGGCCGCCCGCCCGCTCGCCACCCGGATAATTCCGTTTCCAGTGCGCACGAACTGATCCCGCCTCGGTGAAACCTCCACGGACGCCTTCGTGGCGGTTTCGCGGTCGATCGTGGTCATGGTCGCGCCACTGTCCACCAGGAACTTTACCGGCCGACCGTTGATCTCACCATCGACCCAGAAGTGCCCATCGACCGCCATCGGAATGCGGGTTTCGCGGCCTTCGACCACCGGACTGCCCACCGCTTCGGATTTCAAACGCTGTCCAACCCATTCAAAATTGTCGCGAAAGGTGAATAATACGAAGCCAGCGGCGAAGATCGCGATCCAGGCCAGCGCCATCTTCACGAGCTTCAGCGCAGGCTCGCGCCGCGACATCAAACTTCCAGCCACAAGCATGATGGCCATCAGGAGGTAGAGACCGCCGAGCTGCAGGCTGTTCGTCATAGCGAAATCTCAAGGCCATCGTAGCCGGGCGCCGCCCAGTCCGGCAGCTCGGTTACGAGAGTAGGATAGTCGAGCCCGTTACCCATGTGCACCAGGTAAAGCTGGCCGACACGCAGATCCCTTGCAGCGCTGACCACCCCGTCGAGATGCATATGGGTCGGGTGCGGGCTGCGCGTCAGGCAATCGGCGATCCAGACGTCAACGCCTTCATACAATTGCGCCATTTCATCCGTTAGCTCACTGAAATCTATAGCATAAGCGACTGCGCGATCGCCTTCGTCGAAGCGAATCCCGAGCGAGGTCGGGCCGCCGTGCGGCTGATCGACAAATCGGGCCGTGGCTGCTCCGAATCCTAGGGCCTCGCCGATCTCCCGACCCTCGACGATCGGCCGATAGAAATCCGATTGCTCGAAGGCATATGCAAAACGGTGTTGGAGTTCGGCAAGGACATCCATGCGGGCGTAAAGCGGCACCGAACCACCGATGGCGGCCGATACCGGACGAAGCTCATCGATGCCGTGACAATGATCTCCGTGCGCATGAGTGACGATGACGCCGTCGAGCCGATTGACCTCCGCCGCGAGAAGTTGCTGGCGAAGGTCAGGGCCGCAGTCGACGAGGACACGCTCGCCGGCGCTTTCAACAAGGATCGAGGTGCGCAGCCGGTAGTTTCGCGGGTCCGAGGGATCGCATTGGCCCCATTCGTTGCCGATCTTCGGGACGCCGGTCGATGTCCCGCAACCTAGGATCCGAACTCTCACGCGGCCTTGTTGAACAATTTGAAGAAATTGGCGGTCGTCGTCTCACCCAGATCCTCAGGCTCCTCGCCCCTGAGGTGAGCAACGAAGGCGGCCGTATCGGCAACAAAGGCCGGCTCACACTTCTTTCCGCGGTGCGGGACGGGCGCGAGGAACGGAGAGTCCGTCTCGACCAGCATCTGGTCAGCGGGCAGCCATTTCGCCGTTTCCTGCAGGTCCTGCGCGTTCTTGAAGGTCACGATGCCCGACAGCGAGACGTAGAAGCCCAGATCGAGGCCCTTGCGCGCCAGCTCTGCCGAACCCGTGAAACAATGAAGGACGCCAGTGACCCCCTTCTCCTTCACCGCTCGTTCGAGAATTTCGGCCGTGTCGTCTTCCGCGTCGCGCGTGTGCACGATGAGAGGCAGCCTGGTCTGGCGAGCGGCGTCGATATGCGCCTCGAAACGCTCGCGCTGCGCCGCACGATCGGACTTGTCATAATAATAATCGAGCCCGCATTCACCGATCGCAATCACTCGCGGATGCCTGGTGGCCTCGACCAGGGCCGTCGCACCAAGGTCCGGATGGGCGTCCGCCTCGTGGGGATGCACACCGACGCTGGCCCAAACGTCGGCGTTGCGCTCCGCGACACCGATGACGTCGTTCCATTCGCGCTGGCGCGTCGAGATGTTGAGAAAGCCCTGGACCCCGCGATCGCGCGCATTTTCAAGCACTTCGTCCTGGCGCTCGACGAGCCCTTCGTAGTTGAGGTGGCAATGGCTGTCGATCAGCCTCACGCGGCTTCCTCCGGCTCGGTTTCGAGCTCGAGCCGCGGGAAAAGCGGCTGCGGCTGGCCGATGGATGCCCCGCCCTCGCCCGCATCGATCAGGGTGAGCAGCTTGTCCGCCGATTCCGGGATTACCGGAGCAATTGCCTTCGCAAGGTCGCGAACCGCGACAACCAGCGTGCCCAGAACCGCCGCCATCCGTTCGGGATCGGTCTTGCGCAGCGTCCAGGGCGCCTGGGTATCGACATATTGATTGCAGGCGAACACCGCCCGCAGCCACGCCTCGATGCCGACCGAAAAGGCGAAGCGCTCAAAGGCCTGGGGAACTTCCTTCTCGACGACCGTCCGGACGACACTCAGCAGTTCCTTGTCCTCGCCAGCTTCTCCGGCAGGCGGAACAACACCGTCCAAATTCTTGAAGATCATCGACAAAGTGCGCTGCGCGAGATTGCCGAAGCTGTTCGCGAGCTCGGCATTGGCGCGGTTGACGATCGCCTCCGCGCTGTAGCTCCCGTCCTGGCCGAACGGCACCTCGCGCAACAGGAAATAGCGCAAGGCATCGACCCCGAACCGCTCAGCTAGCAACATCGGGTCAACGACGTTGCCGACGCTCTTCGACATCTTCTCGCCGCGGCTGAGCAGGAATCCGTGGCCATAGACCTGTTTGGGAAGCGCGATCCCGGCGCTCATCAGGAATGCGGGCCAATAGACCGCATGAAATCGAACGACGTCCTTCCCGATCAGGTGAACGTCTGCGGGCCAGTAGCGCCTCCACAAGTCGGTATCGTCGGGATAGCCGAGGCCGGTGATATAATTTGTGAGCGCGTCCAGCCAGACATACATGACGTGGCTGTCGCTTCCTGGCACCGGAACGCCCCAGTCGAAGCTGGTCCGTGAGATGCTGAGGTCCTTGAGCCCGCCCTCGACGAAACGGACCACCTCGTTGCGTCGGCTCTCCGGCCGGATGAATTCGGGGTTCGCCTTGTAATGGTCGAGCAACGGCTGCTGGTAATTGGACAGGCGGAAGAACCAGCTCTCCTCGACAGTCCATTCGACCGGCGTGCCCTGAGGCGAAATCTTGGTGCCGTCGTCCGCGCTGATCAGCTCGTCAGATTCGTAATAGGCCTCGTCGCGGATCGAGTACCAACCCTCGTATCGGTCGAGATAGAGGTCCCCCCTCTCCTCCATGGCTTTCCAGATGGCTTGGCTCGCCCGGTAGTGATCGGGCTGCGACGTCCGAATGAATAAGTCATACGACACGTTAAGAGTATCGCACATCTTCTGGAAAAGAGGCGACATTCTATCAGCAAATGCTCGCGGTTCGATGCCTTCGCTCCGTGCGCCTTGCGCCATCTTCAGGCCGTGTTCGTCGGTGCCCGTCTGGAAGCGCACGTCGCGGCCCTGGCTACGCTGAAAGCGTGCAATGACATCGGCGGCGATCGCCTCATAGGCGTGGCCGATGTGCGGCGGGCCGTTCGGGTAGCTGATCGCCGTCGTGATGTAGAAAGGCTCGCCCATGCGAAGCCCCTAGCCGCCGAGGTTTGGCGCTTCAAGGAAGGGGCTCGGCGACCTCCGCCAGAATTCCACCGATCTGGAATATGGTCGACGCCGGATCGAGCGATAGGCGCGGAGCAATGGCGGCGAGTTCACGCGCCTTCGCGTAAGCGTCGAGCGCGCGTTCTCGCGGATGGCCTTGCAGCCGCCTCGCCTCGCGAGCGATCAGCGACGGCGCGAGATCGAGGAATGCGGCATAACGCTCGGCCGAGGCCTTCTTGCCCAGCTCCGACGCGAGGGCGGAACGCCGGGCATTGGTCGGGTCGCCCTCGCGCAGGATGGCGAGGGCCGAATCTTCGAGCTTCGCCAGGTCGAGCTCAGTAAAGGCAAGTGCCCTTCCGGCCGAGCCTTCGGACATGGCGATGATCCGTTGTCGCTCCGAAGCGCTGAGCGCCGGGACGTGGAATTCCAGAACTGACGTCATGGCGTCATCGCCAAGCTTCTGGAAGTCGAGGCGCCGGCAGCGCGACCGGATCGTCGGCAACAGGCGGCCAGGCGCATGGCTGACCAGGAAGAAGATGCTGTTGGGCGGCGGCTCCTCGAGCATCTTCAGAAGCGCATTGGCAGCAGACGGCTCCAGGTCGTCGACCGAATCGATCACGACGACCCGCCAGTCGGACATCGCCGGGCTGAGGTCGAACAATTCGGAAAGGCTCCGGACCTGGTCGACCGAAATGTTGCGGGCGAGATTTCCGGTCCTTTCGTTCACAAGGCGCTCGAGGATACGCATGTCGGGATGGCTTCCGGCCTCGACCAGTTTCACCATCGGATGGTCGTCGTCCGTTGCCAAGGCCGGGAGATCGGACTGGGGCCCCGCAGCATCCGCGAGAACCCGCCGGGCGGCCGCATGCGCGAAGCTCGCCTTGCCCACGCCCTTTGGCCCGGCGAGCAGCCAGGCGTGGTGCAGCCTGCGCGTCGCCCAGGCGCTGCAGAACTCCTCGATCGCCCGATCCTGCCCAATGATCACGGCAGCAAGTCCTGAATGGCAGCGAGCAATCTTCGCGTCACCTCTTCCGGAGTTCCGGAAGCATCGATGATCCGCACCCGCTCAGGCTCTTCAGCGGCGATCAGCCGGAAGGCGAGATCGACCTTCTGGTGATAGCCTTCGGGGCGTCCGCCGATGCGGTCGCTTTCCTCATTGTCACGGGCACGGGCGCGGGCGCCCCCTTCCGCCAGTGCCAGTACGAGCGTCCGGTCGGGAAACCATTCGCCGATACCGAAGGCGTTGATCGCCCTCACCGCTTCAATCCCGAGCTCCCGAGCCCCGCCCTGATAAGCGAGCGAGCTGTCGATGAACCGGTCGGACAGGACCCATTTGCCTTCTTCGATTGCCGGGCGAATGACCTTGTCGACATGATCGGTTCGGGCTGCTGCGAAAAGCAGCGCTTCGGCCTCGGCGCCCCAACGGTCGTCATCGCCCGTCAGCAGCAGCTCGCGGATCTTCTCGGCACCGTCGCTCCCACCCGGTTCACGGGTGACGACGACCTCGATGCCGCGGTCACGCAGGGCATCGGCGAGCGCCTTCACCTGCGTCGACTTGCCGGCCCCCTCCCCGCCTTCGAGGCTGATGAATCGACCGCGGCCGCTCACGCCATCCCGAACAGCGACTTGAGGCCGATCCAGATGCGGCCGAAAAAGCCCGCCTTTCCGACATCCTCACCGGCGACCAGCGGGACAACCTGGGGACCAGTGTCGACCGTCGTGATCACCAGGTCGGCGATATGATCGCCCTTTTTGATCGGAGCCGTGATCGGGCCCTGGTAACGGATCTTCATGCCGGTCGCGCCGCCGCTGGAAAGCCCGGCCGGCACCGTCACGCCGATCGTATGCTGAGCGACCAGCGAGACCTCGCTGCTGCTACCCATCTGGACCTTCGCGGTGCCGACCTTCGCACCGGTGCCGAAGAGAGGCTTGGCCGTCCAGGCGTTGAAGCCCCACTGGATCAACCGCGTCGATTCCTCGACGCGTGCATTCCAGCTCGGAAGACCCGCGACGACCTCGATGAGCCTGCGGCCGTTCTGGTCGGCCGAGCCGGTGAAGCCGTAGCCGGCCTCGTCCGTATGCCCGGTCTTTAGGCCGTCCGCGCCCGGCACCTTGCCGAGGATCGGGTTGCGGTTCTGCTGGGTAATGTCCTGGTTCGACCCGAGCGTCTTCCCCCAGGTGAAGCTCGGCTGCGAATAGAACTTCTTGTAGAGATCATAGTGGTTCTCGATCTCCGACCGGGCGAGCGTCGCAAGGTCGCGCGCGGAGACGTAGGTGACGCCATTGTCGGGCCAGCCGTTGGCGGTCCCGAAATGGCTGTTCGTGAGGCCGATCTTCCTGGCCTGCGCATTCATCTGGTCGGTGAAGGCCTGCTCGGTGCCGGCAATGCATTCGGCGAGGACGACGGAAGCGTCGTTGCCGGACAGTGTCACGATGCCGTGAAGCAGGTTCTCGACACTGACCTGCTCATTCGCCGACAGGAACATGGTCGATCCCGCAGCTGGGCCGTGCCACTTCTGCCAGGTCTCCGGGCGCACCGTGCACATCTTGCTGAGTGCCAGCTGCTTCTTGTCGATCAGCTCGAACGCGACATCGACCGTCATCATCTTCGCCATCGAAGCCGGGGGCATCCGAACGTCGGCGTTCTTCGCGTAAAGGACCGCACCAGAAGAAACATCGATCAGATAAGCGACCTTGGCCGGCGTATCGAAGGTCGGGGCGGCAGCCGGAGCGGCGCTTGCGAATAGCAAGGAAGCGGCGGCGGCGAGAAAAAGCGAACGGGACATAAGTTGAGACCAGAATCCTCGAATGGGGCGGAATGGACTTCTCTATCGCCGCGCGATCGCGTCCGCCAGAACTCCGACGGAAATCGCGTAGAAATTCGAGCAATTGTAATCGAGGATCGCCCGGTAGTTGGTGGTGAGCAGATAGGCGGTCGCATCGGGGCCGTCGGGCTCGATAAGGCTCGCCATCTCATTGTCGGGAATCGTTCGGCCTAGCGGAGTGACCCCGAGAGCGCGCCACTCGCGCATCGTCAGCCAGCGGCTGTGGCGCTTGTAGACCTGGGGGCATCGCTGGGCAGTGACAGTGCTGCGAATCGCGGCCCGGTTAAGGCTCGGCGGAGTGCGCACCGGAATCCCCCAGGTCACGTTCGGCTTCCAGCCCGCATCTCTCAGGTAATTCGCGATCGAGGCGAGGCCGTCATATTCATTGGCCCAGATGTCGGAATAACCGTCACCATCGCCGTCTGCACGCAGCCGAAGCGCGACCGAAGGCATGAACTGCGGATAGCCGGTCGCTCCCGCCCAGCTTCCCCTGAGGCGCCAGCGGGGCACGCCCTGGTCCATGAGCTTGAGGGCGGCGACGAACTCGTCTTCGAAGAAATCGCGGCGCCGACCATAATAGCCGAGGCTGGCCAAGGCCTGGAGCAGGTCGGTGCTTCCCGTCACCGTGCCGTAGCTCGTTTCATGCCCCCAGATCGCCATGAGGACGGCCGGGTCGACGCCGTAGCGCGATTGGACCGCCTGCAGGCCTTGGTAATGATCGAAATAATTGCTTCGGCCCCGGGCAATCAGGGACGAGGTAACGTGCGCGCGTAGATAAGGCGCGAGCGCACCCACGACCCCGCCGCTGCTTTGCGCAACCGGCTCGGTCCGCTCGAGATCGATCACGCGCTGGTTGATGTCGAGACCCGGCACGTTCGCCTGAATGGTTGATTCGCGAACGCCTTGCTGGCGCGCCAACGCGGCCAGGCGGATCTTGTACGAATCCCAGGCAGTCCGGACGGGTGCCGCGTACGTCGGCTGTGCATAGGCGTAAGGGCTCGGCTGGGAATAAAGCTGCGCGACCCGGACCGACTTATCGGACATAAGCGGCGATTGCGCTTGCGGCGTGGCCGAGACGAGCGGGCTCGCTGCCAGTGCCGCTGCCGCCCATCCGGTCCACACGCTCAACACACTCTCCTCAAACCACAGCCGAGGCTAAGCTGTAAAACCCATATGCGGCCAGCTTGGTTCACCGCGCGCCTTGCACAGCTCGGCTTGGACGGCGATATGCGCGCCCTGTTACGGAGAGGTGGCCGAGTGGTTTAAGGCAGCGGTCTTGAAAACCGCCGTGGGTGCAAGCCCACCGTGGGTTCGAATCCCACCCTCTCCGCCATCCTGCTCCGCTCTCCGAGCTTCGCAGGATTAGAAATGACAATCTCACGAAGCAGGATGCCCTCCGAAGCTTCAGCGAAGGAGGGCCGCCAGTGTTCTATGTTTATTTGATTGAGAGCGTAGCGGCGGCAGGACAGCGATATGTCGGCCTGACCACGGATCTTAGAATTAGACTCAAGCAACATAATGCGGGTCAATCCACCCACACGGCTAAATTCAAACCCTGGCGGTTGATGACATATCTGGCCTTCTCCGATCGCACCAAGGCAGAGTCCTTCGAGCGCTATCTGAAGTCCGGGTCAGGTCACGCGTTTGCAGGCAAACGCCTCTGGTAACGCGCGCAAAATATTCGCTTGCGCTGGCGCTACAAATGTAGCACTCTACAAATGTAGCGCGGTGATTCGCCGTGCGCCAGACGCAGGATTTTCGAATGTTGAGCAAGCTTCCGCCACGTGAACGCCAGATCGTGGACATTCTCTATGAGCGGGGCTCTCTCGCCGTCGCGGAGATCTGCGACGCCCTCCCCGTCCAGCTGAGCGGCTCGGCCGTCCGGGCGATGCTGAAGCGCCTCGAGGACAAGGGCTTTGTTCAACGCAGCGATTCGGATCGCGGTTATCTCTACAGCCCCGTCGTTTCGGAAACTGCCGCCAAGAAATCCGCACTCAGCGATATCGTGAAGACCTTCTTCAATGGGTCGCCCGCAAGCGCCGCCAGCGCGTTGCTCGGAATGTCCGATCGCCTGAAGGAAGATGAGCTTGACGAGCTCGAGCAGATGATCGCCCGCGCCCGCAAGGCCAAGGAGGGCAAATAATGGAAGTTCTCCTCGGAATCGCGCTGAAGTCCCTGCTGATCGCGGGCGGCGCGCTCGGTCTGCTCGCCCTGATGAAGCGCCGTTCCGCCGCCGAGCGGTCCTGGGTTGCGCATGTCGGCCTGCTTGCGCTGGTCCTGCTCGCGATCGCCCCGATCGTCCTGCCCAGCTGGAACGTCGAGGCTCCGGGCCTGCTCGGCCGGCCAATCGCGGGCGAAGTCCAGTCGCCGACCAGCGCCCCTGTCACCGCAGCCTCTGCGAGGCCGATCGCGCCCGCCGTCCAGAATATCATCGCAAAGGTCCCGCCGCCCAAATCGTCGCTCAGCGCTACCGCAACGACGATGGTTCTCTATGCCGTGCCGGCGGCGATCCTGCTGATCATCATGACGCTGGCCGTCGCACGCCTGATCGCCCTTCGGGCGCGCGCCGACGTGCTGGTCGACGGCCATTGGTTGAGCGCCCTCGCTCGCGCCCAGCGGCGGATGGGATTCAAGCACGGCACTGCCCTGCTCACCAGCGACGACCTTGCTTCGCCGATCAGTTGGGGACTCTTGCGGCCGGTCATCCTGCTCAACAGCCGCGCGGTCGAAGCTTCGACCGAGGCCGAGGCGATCATCGCCCATGAGCTGGCCCACGTCGCCCGCATGGATTGGGCCAAGCTTTTGCTCGCAAGGTTCGCGACCGCACTCTTCTGGTTCAATCCCCTCGTGTGGGTTCTCGCTCGCGAAGCTCATCAGCTGCGCGAAGAAGCCGCCGACGATGCGGTCCTGGCTGCAGATGTCGCCGATACCGATTATGCCGAGTTGCTCGTCGGTGTCGCACGGCATGAATGCCCAGGCCTGCTCCTCGGAGCGCACGGCGTTGCACCTTCGCGCAGCTCGCTCGCTCGCCGGGTGGCACGGGTGCTCGACGTCAAATCGGTCCGCGGACCTGTCGCGCGATCCTTCGCTCTTGGAGTGCTCGCCGGCGCCGTGCTGGTGGCCGCACCGCTGGCAGCGCTGACGCTCACGCCCGGCGGGACCGCGCCCACCAGCGAATCGACCGTTTCGGCCTCGCAGCCCGGCCACCTGATGGCAGAATCAAGCGTTCCAAGCGACCTTCCGAGCCTGATTGCCAGTGGCGTGTCGACCGCAGTCTCCGCCGTTGCTCCAATAAAGGCGGAAGACCTGCGCGCGGCGGCAATCGCGCAGTCCGTGGCGACCGCAACCAAGGCGCGCGACGTTGCTCTGGCCGAGGCAGACCAAGCGACCGAGAAGGCTCGAGCCTCCGTCCGGGACGCCGATGACGAACGGGTCGACGCCCTGATCGAGATGCGCGCCGCCGGCGTGACCGCCGAATATGTCAATGCGATGCGCGCCGCCGCGCCGAGCCTCCGTTCTCTCGACCCGGCTGAATTTGCGGGCATGTACAGGATCGGTGTCACGCCCCAGTTCGCGCGCGATCTGACCGCTGCAGGTTTCCGCAATCTCAGCGAGGACGATCTCACGGGGGCCAAGGCTGTCGGGATGACCGGCGATTATGCCAGGGGGATGTCCGCTGCGGGCGTGCGCCCTGACATCGACGATTACGTCCAGCTCAAGGCCGTTGGAGTTCCGGTCCAATATGTGATGAACATCCGCAAGTCGGGGCATCGCGTTCCTGATGCCGACCATATCGTCCAGATGTGGGCGGTCGGGGTCGGACCTGGCGACCTGAACCTCAAGTCCGTGGTGCCACCCAAGCCGCCGAAAGTGCCTCCGCCCGGCTGGGATCCGACCGACGGCGATCCCGGCGACGGCTGATCTCCGCCTAACCACCAACCGCCGACCTGACTGACGAATTTCGAAACGCCTGGCCCGGGCGAACGGGTGAGCCTTGTCTCGACAACACGTGAAGGAGAGTAAAAATGAACCGCTGTCTCGCCTTTCTATGCGCACTGATGTTCGCGTTCGTAAGCGTCTCCTCGGCCTGCATGGCTGCGCCCTCCGACTGGATCCGGTTCAACCTTCGGGCTGAACGCGGCGGATCGATGATCCACGCCGATTTTCACGATGAAAGCCGCGGCCATGATGAAAATCACTGGTCGTCGGGCTTCAAACCGTCGGAGCTCATCGGGCTCGATGTGAACGGCTTCTACCAGGCTCAGGCGAGGCCGCTCCGTTTCTCGGTGGTTCGCGAAGCCGGGCGGCTCGATTGCGCCGGCAACGGCGGCGGCGCGAACGCCTCGGGGAATTGCAGTTTTAGCGAGAACCCGGCGTTCGTGCAGACACTTTCGAGGCGCGGGATCGGCCGGCCGAGCCGGGAGCAGGCGCTGGGTCTGATGGCGCTCGATGTTCGCCGCGACCTCATCGATGCTTTGGGAACCGCACGCTTTCCGACACCGACCGTCGACGATCTCATGTCCTTGACGGCTGTCGGAGTCGACCGTGGATACATCGATGGGCTGGCAAACGTCGGCTATCGTCCGAAGTCCGTCGAAACCCTGACCCAGTTCAAGGCCCTCGGAGTCGCTCCCGACTGGATCAGTGGATTGGTGCAGGTCGGCTACGCCAACCTTCCATCCGACGAACTCATGCAGCTCAAAGCGCTCGAGATCGATGGTGCATTCATCTCCGGCTTCCAGCGCGCAGGTTACGGCCGCTTGCCAGTCGACACTCTGGTCCAGCTGAAAGCACTCGGCATTACGCCCGAGTTCGCGCGCTCCGTGACCGGCAATGCGGCCGCGCCGCCCCCGGTGCAGCAGCTCGTCGACATGAAGCTCTTCGGCCGCCGCCGCTGACCAGCCGTTGGTGACCGCCAAATGATCACCCGTCGAAATGTTGGTCGATTGATCGAACCCGCGTCGCCGCGACTATCGCCCTCACATAGCGGCGCTCGTAACCAAAGGGGAACAGGGTTGCTTCGAAGGTTCACGACGACAGTATCGGTACTTGCGCTCGGAGCAGCCGCGTTGCCGCAGACTGCCCTGGCCGCGCAGCCCGCCGCCGCTAGTGCGAGTGGGACGACAGTCTACGACGCGGCCTTCTTCGCGCAGTTCGCTCCCCGCAGTGCGCTCGATATCGTCAAGCACGTCCCTGGTTTCCAACTCGATTTGGGAAGCACCCAAACCGCGATCGGGTCCGTGGACGTTCGCGGTTTTGCCGGAACCGCCGGCAATGTGGTCATCAACGGCTCGCGTCCCAGCTCCAAGGCCGAGACAATCGACACCACCCTGTCGCGGATTCCGGCCCAACGTGTCATTCGCGTCGAGCTTGGATCTGGCGACCTCTATGGCTCGGACTATGCCGGAAAAAGCCAGGTCCTGAACGTCATCCTTTCGGACCAGGGAGGAATAGACGCCAACGTCACTGCCGGGGCCCGAAGGTGGTTTTCAGGCTATATCAACCAGGACATTTCCGGATCGGCACTGATCCGCCGCGGTCCATCGAGCATCAACCTGTCCGCCGGCACCGGCAGGAACAAGCAATATGAGGAAGGTTACGACATCGTCACGGACGTCGGGACCAGCCAGGTCGTCGAAAGGCGCCGCAAGCATAACATCTACTTCAACCAGGACCCATTCATCGCTGGAAGCTGGGCGCTTGAACGCGGCTCCGACAAGGCGATCCGTGTGAACGCGCGGTGGCAGCCGAGCCGGTTTGACCTTTTTCAGCGAAACCGCGTCACGCCCGCTGACGAACCGCAGCACGACGACAATCTGATCCAGCACTATCGCGATCCGCTGGTCGAGCTCGGCGGAGACGTCACTCGGCCGCTAGCCAAAGGTGCGATCAAATTCGTGTTCCTGGAAACGCGCAGGAAACGCAACGACTTCGATAATTATCGGCTTCGCGATGGGCTGCTCGATGATGGCGCGTCGATCGTCGGCGGCTTCGAGCAACGGGTCAAAGCGAGGCGTAACGAGACCATTGGGCGAGTGAGCTGGAACCGGTCGGACCTCGCCGGAATGTCCTTCGAGATCGGTGCTGAAGCGTCGTACAACACATTGGATTACGGTCTCGACTTT
>Ga0207674_10001354_pt1 | contig 31692 bp, 33 predicted proteins | sample KBSCornC72_FD_184303 | JGI IMG/M metagenome (GOLD analysis project Ga0207674, IMG submission 184303) | Corn rhizosphere microbial communities from Kellogg Biological Station, Michigan, USA - KBS Corn C7-2 (SPAdes) (version 2) | ecosystem: Host-associated > Plants > Roots > Rhizosphere > Soil ...
TGGACGGTGCCGCCGGCGGGCGATCCGCTGAAGGCCCGGCTCGAGCTGGCCCGCCGGTATCTGCATGTGTTCGGTCCCTCGACCCCCGAGGCGTTCGCCCGCTGGGCGGGGGTCTCCGCACGGGCGGCCGCGGCGACGTTCGATTCGCTCCGGCGATCGCTGACCGCGGTTCGCACACCGCTCGGCGACGCCTGGATCCTCACCGGCGATGAGCCCCTGTTCCGCGCCGACCCCGGGCCCGCGGCGCCGGCGCGGCTGCTGCCTAGCGGCGACGCATACTTCCTGCTTCAGGGCGGCGACCGGGCACTGCTCGTCCCCGACTCCGATCAGCGCAGCACGCTGTGGACGCCGCGCGTGTGGCCGGGCGCCATCCTGCTCGATGGCGAGATCAGGGGAACCTGGCGGCGTGCGCATGACACGGTGACGATCCAGGCCTGGGGGCGGCCTTCCCGCGCGGCGCGCGACGCCGTCGATGCGGAGGCGACCGCCCTGCCGCTGCCCGGTGTCCAGGGGCAGATCGTGGTGCGCTGGAACGACTGACTCGGCGAACGGGGGCGATGGCATCGCGGGTCTACGCCCACAGGTCGCCGACCGTGAACCCCTCGGGGAACGGGTCGGTGGGATCGATCACGTACTGCGCGATCCCGGTGATCCAGCCGCTGCCGGTGATCGTCGGCACCACGGCGGGCTGGGCTCCCACCATCGCCTTCTCGACCAGCCGGCCGGTGAACACGCTGCCGACGATGCTCTCGTGGACGAAGTCCTCCCCGATCGCGAGCTGGCCCTTGGCGTGCAGCACCGCCATCGCTGCGCACGTCCCGGTACCGCACGGCGAGCGATCGAGCACCCCTTTCCAGGTGGCCGGGCGGCCCCAGTCGAACGCACCGCTGGAGACGGTGACAGCGTTGCGGCGGGTCGAGGTCGGCGCGTGCGCCGGCCCGTACAGCTGCCCGATCGTGACGTCGCGGATAGCGGGGTTCTCCGGGTGGACGACGGGCAACTGCTCGCGCGCAGCCGCCTTCAGCATCTCGGTCACGCGGGTGATGTCGGCCCCCTCGGCGGGCGTCAGCTCGAAGCCGAACTGCGCGGCGTCGGCGATCACGTAGAACATCCCGCCCCAGCCGACGTCGACGGTGACGGTGCCCAGCTCGGGCACCTCGATCGACCGATCCACATAGGCGGCGTAGGCGGGGACGTTGCGGAAGGTGACGCTTTCGCACTTGCCGTCGCGCACCGCGGCCACCACGCGGATGATGCCGGCCGGCGTCTCGAGCGCGAGCTCCGTGACCGGCTCGGTCACCGGCACCATGCCGGTCTCGATCAACGCGGTGACCACACAGATCGTGTTCGACCCCGACATCGGCGGATACTCGACCTGCTCCATGATCACACAGCCGGCGTCCGCCTCGGGCATGGTCGGGGGCAGGATCACGTTGCAGCAGAGAGCCGGATATCCACGCGGCTCGCGGAGCATCACCTTGCGAAGCCAGTCCTGGTGGTCGCGCAGGTGCTCCATCTTCGCGAACATCGTCTCGCCGGGGATCGGCGGCAGGCCGGCGGTGACGACCCGCCCAGGCTCGCCGCAGGCGTGGACGTCGACCGCGCTGATCATGCGGCTGATGCGCATCGTCAGGCGAACAGAGGCCGGAGGTGGTCGTTGAGGAACACGCCGTCCGGGTCGAGCCGGCGGCGGACGTCGATGAACGCCGGCGCCTTCGGATACCGGTCGTGCAGCTGCTCGGCGGTCAGGAAGTGGAGCTTGCCCCAGTGCACCCGCGCATCGAACTCGCCCAGCAGGGCATCGACGCTGCGCAGGTAGCCCCAGTAGTCGGTGCCCGGCTTTCCCGATACGCTGAGCACAAGGGTCGGCATCCCGTACTGCGGCGAGAGATATGCGCTGTCGGCGGCAACCGTGCGCAACTCGAGCGGGAACACCGCGTCGGGTTGGGACGCGAGCATCAGCTCGCGCATCGCGAGCACCGCCTCGCTGGCCCGATCGATGTGGACGAAGTATTCGAGCTCGTGGAAGTTCGGCTCGAGCGAGTCGATCGGATACAGCCGGTAGCCGCGGTCGACCCGGCCCCCCGGCGCGCCATCGTCGTCGACCTCGTCCAGCGTCTTCACCCAGGCCATGTCGGCGGTCGACTCAACGCTCTCCCGCTCGAGGCCGTACATGGCCGCAGACTCCGGCGCCGGGCACCAGAAGCAGGAGAAGTGGCGGTGCCGCGCGACCCGCTCATCCCACTCCTCCAGCAGCCGTGCGAAGCTCCACCACTCGATCCGTTGGGCCAGGCGATAGCGGGGGACGACCTCGATCTCGACCTCGGTCATCACTCCCAACATGCCGATCGCCACCTGCGCGGCGGCCAGCAGGTCAGGAGTCGATTCGTCGATCACCACCACCTCGCCGGTGCCGGCGACGATGCGGCAGCCGCGCAGCGAGGCCGAGAAGCTCTGCAGGTGGATGCCGGAGCCGTGGGTCGCCGTGCCGATGGCGCCGCTGATGCCCTGGGTGTCGATGTCGCCCTGGTTGGCGAGCGCCAGCCCGGCGTCCCACAGCGGATCGCCGAAGCCCCCGATCGGCGTTCCCGGCAGCGCCCGCACGCGCCGTCGGTCCGCGTCGACCTGCGTGATCCCGTCCAGCTCGGCGAGATCGATCAGCGTCCCCGCGGTCAGGTGCACGGGCGAGAACGAATGCCCGGTGGCCACGACCCGCACCCCCTGGCCGCCGGCGATCGCCTCGCGCACCGCGGTCTGCACCGCGGGCTCGGTCGCCGGAGACAACCGCCGGGCCGGCGCACAGGTCTGGTTCCCGACCCAGTTCACGAACGTCGTCACCGCGCGCCGCTCCTCATGGAAGCCGGATCCTATCCGGCGCGTCCTCCGCCGCCGGGCCGCGTGAGCGGGCAGCTCCTCGATGCGCCGCGGCCGGCCGACCTGCTCGCGCCCGTTCGGCCTCCGACGTCTGACCGGTGCGGTAGGAGCGAATCAGGCCGTCGGGTCGGTGAGCGACCGCAGGCGCTCCGCGAAAGAGCGCCCCACATCCTGGTAGACGTCGATCAGCTCGACGTAGGTTCCGTCACCGCCGAGCACGTCCCAGAAGTCCCTGCCCACCATCACCTCGTGGGCGAAGTCGAAGAACCGCTTCGGATAGGGATGCCCGTAATGGCCCTCGCCGTAGGGGTCGTAGGGCACGCCCCAGTGGGCGAAGGTCGCGGTGCTGCCGCGGATCGCGACCGCCTTCATCAGCCGCTGCTTCATCTCGATGCACTGGCCTTTGTTGGGCTTGGCGCTCTTCATCTCGAACAGCAGCTCGCTGCCTTCGTGGGTGACCACCCGGAGGTCGATCCGCGTCGACGCGGTGACGGTCTGCCCGAAGCTCCGCAGCAGCTCCGACCGTTCGGTCCGCCAGTCGGGCTTCACCTCGCCACTCTCCAGCGCGTGCAGATGCTGGGTGATGAACGATTCGACGATGGCCGGCATCGTGCCATCGAGCTGGTACTGCCGCTGGGCCGCGGCGTGATGCTCCCCGGCGATCAGTTCGGCAACCCGCTCGTGGAGGTTGCCGAGCGAGGTCGAGAACGAGCGCTCCCGCAGCAGCGTGATGCCGGGCACCAACGCTTCGTGAAACGGCGCCAGCAGGCCGCTGGGGCTGATCCCGAGGACACGCATGCTGTCGAGCTCAGCCGGATCCACCGAGCCGCTCAGCCAGTTCTCCATGAATGAGACGAGCAGATCGCGCACCGCGGATCGGGTCGCCGGGTCCACCGCCCGATGCTACGTGGTGGCGAGGATGATCTCTTCGAAGAACTCGCCCTGGCGGCGGCCGGTGCGGCGGTTGACGTGTCGCTTTCGCCGCTCGACGAGCGTCAGCCCGGCGTCCTCGAGGATCCTGTCGTAGAGCCCGCGGGAGTCGTCGATCACGATCACGAACAGTCCGCCGGATCGCGCCTGGGCACGGGCGTTGGCGAACACCGCCGTCATGTCACGGACGTAGTCGTCGATCACGGTGCGCCGCAGCCCCTTCTCCGCGGCGCCGATCTCCTGCGATCGGAGGTCGTCGAGGCCGAGCAGCTCGAACGCATAGCGATGCTGCTCGTGGTAGTCGATCCGGCCCGGATAGGGCGGCGAGGTGATCAGGCCGTGGAACTCGCGGCCGCCGAAGTCGAGCATCCTGGCGTCTGCGTGGTAGACCGTGCTGGAGACCGGCTTTCGCAGCCGCTCGTACTCCTTCACCCGCCGGATCGTGTCGAGCGTGTAGCGGCGCAGGAACTTGTAGGCCTCGCGGGTCGGCGAGCAGACGCGCGAGTGCTTGTAGCAGTGGTAGGGCTCGGTCTTCGGCTGCTTGGGGAAGTCGAGGTCGTAATGGGCCGTCATCCGCGCCGAGCGGGCCGAGCGGGACAGGACGACGCTCAGCAGGTCGCGGCTCTCCGGGTAGTCGTCGAGCAGCTCGCGGTAGAACAGCAGCTCATCGATCGCCCGCGGCGCATACCAGGTGACGAGGTACTCACTGAGACCTTTGTGGGAGCCGGACGCGGGCGCGGCGGCCGCGTGCTCCTCCAGCCGCTGGAGGGCTTCCCGCAGATCGTGCTCGACCACGAACGGGTTGTACTCGGCGGTCTTGACCCGGCAAAGCAGTGCGTTGAATGCGGAGATGTCGACCCCCACGCTGTGCGCCCCGAAGACGCTGGCCTCGACCAGGGTGGTGCCGCTGCCGGCGAATGGATCGAGGATCAGGTCACCCGGCTGGAAGTGCCGATCGAGGAAGATCTGGACGAGCTGGGGCACGTACTTGCCGAGGTAGGGGTGCAGCCGGTGGACGTGCTTGGTGCGTTCCCGCTCCGGCAGCTCATGCTCGGCCCACGACAGCTCGGGGTCGAGATCGGTGTCCGCGAGGCGGTCGTAGATCTGGTGCTGGGTCGGCATCCGGACGACCGACGATAGCGCCGGCCTCGGACGGTTCGGCAGCCCGGCGGGCCGGAGAGATTCCGGGGCCGGGCACTGCCATCGGTTAGCATGGCGGGCGTGCGGGAGTTGCAGAAGGGGTTGTGGTGGTGGGCAGCCGTGCATCCGGAGTGGACGGATCAGGATGCCGCCACCGAGGACTGGGGGCCAGAGGTCTCGTCCTACGCGATCGACGATGGCAGGCGGCTGCTGTTGATCGACCCCACGGCCCCGCCGGCCCCGATCGACGAGCTCGCCGCCGAACGGGAGACGGTGATCGTGCTGACCTGCCCATGGCACCAGCGCGACACCCGTAGCCTCGCAGAGCGGTGCGGAGCCACGGTGTTCTCACCGCCGCCCGACTCCCCTGGCGACGGCTCGCTGCCGGCGCAGGTGTTCGCGGCCGGTGATCGCCTGCCGATCGGCGTCCAGGCGTTCCCGGGGATGGAGCCCAACGACCTCGTGCTGTGGATCGAGGGCCGCCGGGCGCTGGCCGCCGGGGACACGCTTATCGACCGTGGCCAGGGCTTCGAGTTCCCGGCCGACTGGGCGAACAAGGGCGTCCCACCGGAGCAGATCCTGGAGTCACTGCAGCCGCTGCTCGAGCTGCCGGTCGAGCTCGTGCTGCCGACCCACGGGGCACCCACCGACCGGGCCGCGCTCGAGCATGCGCTCCGGGAGCAGGTGACGTGAGCCGGTTCTCCGTTGCCGCGCTGGGCGACATTCCCAGCCGGGACAGCTGGATCCCCGTCCGCGATCACTTCGGTATCAGTGCCTTCGGCGTCAACGCCTATCGTGCCGCCGAGGCCGGCGGGCGCGTGATCAGCGACCACACCGAGACGATGGCGCAGCACGAGGAGCTGTACCTGGTCGTCGAAGGTCGAGCGACCTTCACCGTCGACGGCGACGAGATCGACGCACCGCAGAGGACGTTCGTCTTTGTCGGCGATGTCACCGCCCGCCGCGGCGCCGTGGCGAAGCAGGAGGGCACGACGGTGCTGGTCGTCGGCGCGCGGCCCGGGCATGCCTTCGAGGTCTCGCCCTGGGAGGAGTCGTGGGCCGAAAGCCAGGAGGCGATGAGGCTCTACCAGCAGCAGCGGTATGGCGACGCGGCAACCGTGCTCCGCGAGGCCGTCGAGCACCACCCCGGTTCGGCCGGGCTGCATTACAACCTGGCCTGTTTCGAGAGCATGGCGGGCGTCGGCGTGATCACTGTCGTCGAGCGCCTGGGCCGCGCGGTCGAGCTCTACCCGGGTTTCAGGGAGCTCGCACGGGCGGATTCGGACTTCGACCCGGTGCGTGACGACCCGGCATTTCAGGCACTGGTCGATCAACCGGCGGCGGAGCCTGCACCGGCGGCGACCGCCGGGCCGTCACATCAGGCGGCGCACCTCGAGGACATCGAGGTGCTGGACGACGGCCGCTGCCCCTCCCAACCGGTGCGCCATCACTTCGGGATCACGGCCTTCGGCGCCACCGCGTGGACGGCCCCGAAAGCGGGCGACCGCATCATCAACGAGCACGACGAGTCTGAGCCGGACTCGGACGAGGAGCTGTACGCGGTGGTCGCCGGCCACGCCAGGTTCGAGCTCGACGGAGAGCACGTGGACGCGCCCGCCGGAACGCTGGTTTTCGCGCCCCCCGGCGTGAAGCGGACGGCGTTCGCCGAACAGGCCGAAACGACCATCCTCGTCCTCGGCGGCATCCCCGGCAAGGCCTTCGAGCCGTTCGGCTGGGAGGTCTGGGCTCCGCTGAACCACCTGTACGCTGACGGCAAGTACGCCGAGGCGGCCGACCGCGGCCGCGAGCTGGTGGAGGCCCATCCCCAGTACGCCGGCCCGCTGTACAACGTGGCCTGTTGCGAGAGCCTGGCCGGGCGGACGTCCGACGCGATCGAGCACCTCCGGCGTGCGATCGAGCTGTCCGATGGTTCCCGCCTGCATGCGGAGGGCGATTCGGACTTCGACCCGATACGCGACGAGCCCGCCTTCCAGGAACTGATGAGGCCGAAGGGATAGCCGGCGGTCGCGCCGGCCTCGTCAGTACGCCTGCGCCCACGTCGCCTCCTCGGTCGCCGCCCGGCCACAGACGATGCAGTCGCCGCCCGACCAGCCGCGGTCAACGGGCAGGCAGCGGATGGTCGCCTTGGTCTCGTCCTTGACCCGCCGCTCACAGGCCGCGTCCCCGCACCAGGGGGCCACCGCCATGCCGCCGGCGACGGCCAGGAAGTCCCGCATCTGGGCGTATCCGGAGGGTCGCAGGGTGCGGCTGTCACGAAAGGTCAGGGCGTCGGCGAACAGCGACGCCTGCACCTCGTCGAGCATGCCGCCGACAAGGCCGGGCAGCCGGTCGAGCGACGTCTCCCGCCTGGCGGCGGAATCCCTGCGAACGACCACGGCACGGCCCGCCGCCAGGTCACGGGGGCCGAGCTCGATCCGCAGCGGCACGCCCCGCAGCTCCCACTCGTGGTACTTGGCGCCTGGCCGCACGTGGTCGCGGTCGTCGAGGTGAGCGCGCACCCCCGCGGCTCGGATGGCCGCGCACAGCGACGGTGCCGCCTCGGCCACGCCGGGATCGTTGCCCACTGGGACGACTACGGCCTGCACCGGTGCCACGGCCGGGGGCAGCCGCAGCCCGCGGTCGTCGCCGTGGGCCATGATCAGCCCGCCGATCAGCCGCGTGCTGGCCCCCCACGACGTCCCGTACGGATGCTGCTGGGCGCCCGCCGCGTCGGTGTAGGTGACGCCGTAGGCCTCGGAGAAACGCTGACCCAGATAGTGGCTGGTGGCCGACTGCAGCGCCTTGCCGTCGCGCATCAGGGCCTCCAGGGTGAACGTTTCGACGGCACCGGGAAATCGCTCGGCGGCGCTCTTTCGGCCCCGCAGCACAGGGATCGCCAGCACCCGCTCGACCGCGTCCGCGTACACCTCGTGAAGGATCCGCAGCACCTCGGCCATCGCCTCGGCCTGCGTGGCATGGGCGGTGTGCCCCTCCTGCCACAGGAACTCGGTCGTGCGCAGGAACAGCCGCGGTCGCAGTTCCCAGCGCACCACGTTCGCCCACTGGTTGTAGAGCAACGGCAGGTCGCGGTACGACCTGATCCAACCGGCATAGGTCGACCAGAACTGGGCCTCGCTGGTGGGCCGGACGACCAGCGGCTCGGCCAGCTCCTCACCGCCGGCGCGGGTGACCACGGCCACCTCCGGTGCGAACCCCTCAACCAGCTCGCCCTCCCGCTGCAGGACGTCTCCGGGAACGAACAGCGGGAAGTAGAGGTTGCGGTGGCCGGTGGCCTTGATCCGCTCGTCCAGCGCGGACCGGACGGCCTCCCAGATGGCGAAGCCGTCGGGCCGGATCACCATCGAGCCGCGCACCGGCGAGTGCTCGGCGAGCTCGGCACGGCGGACGACCGCGGCATACCAGCCGGGGAAGTCGTCTGACTGTCGGGGCAGGGCGTTGGTGCTCATCGATGCGCTCCAGGTCGGCATTGACCCGCCGCGAGGCGGGAGACGGGAGAGGTCGTCACGGCGTTCCGGGGCGCGTCGGCGCGCCGGGAACGCCTACGCCGGCGGGCGCGGAGCGGGCACGGCGAGGCCGGCGGAGCGGGCCGCCAGTATCAGCCGTGTCGTCGAGCGCTGCGCGTGCATCACGTTCAGGATAGCGCCGGCGGGTCGAACCGGTAGTCCGCGGAGTCGCATACCGGCAGATAGCCGATCCGCCGGTAGATGCTGTTCGACGTCGGGTTGGCGAGGTCGGTGGTGAGCGTGCAGCGGCGGTGGCCGGCTTCCAGCAGCCGGCGGGTGACCGCCGCGACCAGCGCCGTCGCATAGCCATGGTTGCGCTCGTGCGGCGGGGTATAGACCGGCCCCACCCGAGCTGCCTCCACCGACACCCGCGTGAACCCCGCGAAGCTGACCGGCCGGCCGTCCATCTCCCAGAACACGAGCCCGGGAGGGTCCTCCGCCAGCCGGGCGCGGATCATGCGCTCGATGTACGGCAGTTCCCGATCGAGCCGGGCCTCCTCCATGAAGGCCAGCATCCACTCGCCGAGCAGGCCGCGGTCAAGAGCGGTCGCGTAGCGCATCTGGCCGGCCGTGTCGGGCACAATTTCGACCTGCTCGAGCGCGTGGAGGCGGAGCGACATGTGAACGGTGGCTGTGGTACCCGTCAGGCCGGCCCACAGCTCGGCGAAACGGCCGGCCTCGGGCTGCGCCCCGTTGACGCCGGGAAGCTCGACCCCCGCCCCGTGCATGCCCTCCGCCAGCTCGACCAGCGCGGCGTCGCCGCGGGGCTGGACGACCACGGCCGGGAACGGGGGCGTCCGGAGAGCGGCGGCGACCGCACCGGCTGAGGCGTCGACGATCCACAGGCAGAACGACTCGTAGCGCCCGGGATCGTTCTGCATGGTGGACAGGACGCCGAGGGGAATGCTGTTGCGGACAGGATCGCGGCTGAGCAGCGAACCGGCGCGGAGAACGAACTCGGCCGGATCCTCGACCTGGGCGAACGGCATGCCCGAATCCTATGAGTTTGGTCGCCGGCACAGATGTGCTGTACATTTGTCCAGCTTTCGTGCGTCTTCGGGGAGGGATCGATGCTCGACGTGATCGTGATCGGCGGCGGCTTCGCCGGAGTCACCGCAGCCCGCGAGCTCAGCCTGCGCGGCCGCAGCGTGCTGCTGCTGGAGGGCCGCGACCGGCTGGGCGGGCGCACCTGGACCGCCCGGTGGGGCCAGGATCAGATCGAGTATGGCGGCGGCTGGGTGCACTGGCATCAGCCCCACACCTGGTCGGAGATCACCCGAGCCGGGCTGACGGTCGAGCTGTCCGACCCACCCGAGGTGGCCAGCTGGTTCGTCGGCGAGCAGCGGCGGTCGGGCACGGCGGACGAGCGCGACGCGATCGCCGGCCGGGGGTGGGACCGGTTCGTCGACGGTGTGCGCACAAGCCTCCCCTCCCCTCACTTCCCGAGGCAGGCGATCGGCGAGCTGGCTCGGATGGACGGCATGACGATCAGGCAGCGGCTGGACGAGCTGGGGCTGAGCGACGAGGAGTACGACGTCCTGGCCGCCGAGCTGGAATCGGTCGCCCACGGCCCGCTGGACGAGGCCGGCGCGGTCAGTGTCCTGCGCTGGCACGCGCTATCCGGATACAGCCTGGAGCTGACCCAGTACACCGGCGGCCGGGTCACGCTGACCACCGGCACCCGCGGACTGCTCGACGCCATCGCCGGACAGGGGCGGCAGGAGACCCGTCTCTCCACCCCTGTCGCCGCCGTGCGCTGCACCCTCGACGGGGTCGAGGTCGAGACGCGCGACGGCGAGCTGATCGGCGCTCGCACGGCGGTCGTAGGGGTGCCCCTGAACGCGCTGCCGGCAATCGAGTTCGAGCCGGCCCTGTCGGAGGGCAAACGGGAGGCGATCGCGCTCGGCCAGGCCTCGCGGGGGATCAAGATCTTCATCCGCGCCTCGGGCGAGCGGGTGAATCAGAACGTGATCAAGCCGGGCCACGAGTTCGGCTACCTGGACACCGAGATCATGTCCGAGGACGGCACGCAGGTGCTGATCGGTTTCGGGCTCGACGGCGACGCCATCGACCCCGCCGACCTGCCCGCCGTGCAGCGGGCGCTGGATGTGATCCTGCCCGGCTATCGGGCGCTCGAGGCGACGGCTCACGACTGGCTGGGGGACGAGTTCTCACGCGGGACGTGGGCGATCCACCGGCCCGGCTGGTACACGCATCACCACGCCGAGATGCGCCGCCCGGAGGGCCGCGTGGTGCTGGCCGGGTCCGACATCGCCAACGGCTGGGCCGGGTTCATCGACGGAGCGATCGAGAGCGGCCTGTGGGCCGGCGCCGTGGCCGATGGGCTGATCTGATGCCCGTGACGACGCCCGGGAAGCGGTCGAGCACGCGCAGGGCCGGGATCCTCGAGGCCACGCTTCGAGTGATCGCCAGCCGCGGCGCCGACGGCGTTACCCACCGCGCGGTGGCGCTGGAGGCCGGGGTGCCGGCCGCATCGACCACGTACTACTTCGACTCCAAGGAGGCGCTGGTCGAGGAGGCGCTGGAGTTGGTGATCGATCGGTCGACCGCCCTCGTCCGCCGTCACGCCGAAGGTGCTCCGCCGGCGGGACCGGCGGAGCTGGTCGACCGTCTGGTCGACCTGGTGGCGCTACAGGTGACCGACCGCGAAGCGCCCCTGGCCGCCCAGTACGAGCTGATGCTGGAGGCCGGCCGGCGGGAGCGGCTGCGGCCGTTGGCGGAGCGGTGGGAGACCATCTACATGGCCGCGCTGACGGCGCTGGTGGCGGGCGCCGGGCTGCCCCGGCCCCAGCTGTCCGCCGAGATCCTGGGAGACGCGATGGAGGGTGCCCTGCTCGGTCAGCTGGCGCTGCCGCGGGATGACTTCATCGACGGGCACCTGCGCCCGCAGCTCGACAGGCTGGTGAACGCCCTGGCCTGATCGGCCTTTGTACACTGGCTCGAGACGGCGACGACACGGGAGGATGTGCGTGGAGACAGTCAGCTTCACCAGCATGGCCGAGGGCACGGCGGAGGACTACCAGCTGCTCGGCCGCTACGAGGAGCGCTACATGGACGCCCTCCCCGACCGGCTGCTGGCCGCTCTCGACCGCCTCCGCGAGTCGCTGGCGGGCTACCAGGTCAGCCGCTACGAGCATTCGCTGCAGTCGGCGACGCGGGCGCTGCGCGACGGGCGCAGCGACGAGTACGTGGTCGCCGCGCTGCTGCACGACCTGGGCGACGACCTGGCCCCCCACACCCACGGCGAGATGGTGGCCGCGATCCTCAAGCCCTACGTGTCCGAGGAGATCTGCTGGGTGGTCAAGTACCACGGCCTGTTCCAGATGTACTACTACGCCCACCACACCGGCGGCGACCGGAACGCCCGTGACCGCTACCGCGACCACCCGCACTACGAGGCCTGCCGGGAGTTCTGCGAGCTGTACGACCAGAACTGCTTCGACCCCGACTACGACTCGCTGCCGGTCGAGACGTTCGAGCCGATGCTCCGCCGCGTGTTCGCCGAGCCGCGCTACCTGACCGTGGACGCCCTGCCCTGAGCCGCCCCGCGGCCAGCCCCCGGCCCCGCGTCGTGATCGTGGGAGGCGGCTTCGGCGGTCTGCGAGTGGCGCGCAGGTTACGGCGGGCGACGGTCGACGTGACGCTGCTCGACCGCCACAATCACCACCTGTTCCAGCCGCTGCTCTACCAGGTGGCGACCGGCTCCCTGGCCCCCGGCGAGATCGCCCCGCCGCTCCGCGGCGTGCTCCGCCGCCAGCGAAACGTGCAGGTGCTGCTGGCAGATGTGACGGGATTCGACCTGGGCGGCCGCGTGGTGCGCGCCGTAGGCCCCCAAGGGCGTCCGCTGGAGGTGCCCTACGACTGGCTGGTGGTGGCTGCCGCCGCCACCGACACCTACTTCGGCCGCGAGGAGTGGCGGCAGCATGCTCCCGGGCTGAAGAGCATCGCCGACGCTCTGCGGGTGCGCGACGAGATCCTGTCCGCCTTCGAAGCCGCCGAGCTCGAGCCGGACGAGGAGTCGCGAAGGCGCCTGCTCACGTTCGTGGTGGTCGGCGCCGGCCCCACCGGCGTCGAGCTGGCCGGGCAGATCGCCGAGCTGGCCCGCGACACGCTACGCCGCGACTACCGCTCGATCGACACCGGCACCAGCCGGGTGCTGCTGGTCGAGGGCGGCCCGCGGGCGCTGGCGGCGTTCGACCAGCGGCTGTCGGCCCGCACCGCCCGATCGCTGGCCTCGCTCGGCGTGGATCTGCGCACCGGCGCGCTGGTGGCCGGGATCGACGCCCAGGGGGTCGAGCTCGACACCCCCGCCGGCCGGGAGCGGGTCGATGCCGGCACCGTGATCTGGGCGGCCGGCGTCCGCGCCTCGCCGCTGGCCGGCGAGCTGGCCGCTGCCTCTGGCGGCGAGCTCGACCGCGGCGGCCGGATACCGGTGCAGGCGGACATGTCGCTGCCCGGCCACCCGGAGGTGTTCGTGATCGGCGACATGACCGCCACCGGACTCCCCGGCACATCGCCGGTGGCGATGCAGCAGGGAGCGCACACGGCGCGGATGATTGAGCGGCGGATCGCGGGTCGCGAGACCCGACCGTTTCACTTCCGTGACAAGGGCAACATGGCAACCATCGGCCGCTACCGGGCCGTGGTCGAAATCGGGCCGCTGCGCCTGGGCGGCCTGGTCGCCTGGCTGCTATGGCTGTTGATCCACATCACCTACCTGATCGGCTTCGCCAACCGGCTGCTCGTGCTGCTCCGCTGGTCGATCAGCTTCTTCACCCACGGCCGCGTGGAGCGGGTGATCACGGGGGAGCCGCCGCGGTGACCTGGGGTCAGGTCGCGTCCAGGCTGACCTTCATCTCCTGGATCGTGTTGCCACCATCGACGACGATCGACTGGCCGGTCACGTAGCTCGAGGCCTCGGAGGCCAGCCAGGCGATCAGCTCGGCGACCTCGGAGGCGCGGCCGGGCCGCCCGATCGGCGTGTGCGCCCCGCCGACGATCTCCTCCGTGCTCGAGGACCCGGTCGAGATCCAGCCTGGCGCGACCGAGTTGACCGTGACGCCGTGGCGGCCATGGTCATGGGCCAGCGCCCGGGTCAGGCCGTCGAGTCCGGCCTTGGCGGCGGCGTAGCCGTGCCCGTGCGGGTAGACCACCACCGGCCCGCTGACCGACGACACGTTGACCACTCGCCCGTAGCTGCGCTCCACCATCCCCGGCAGCACGTTTCGGGTCACGTTGTAGGCGGTCTTCAGGTTGACGGCGATATCACGGTCCCACCCGGCCTCGTCCTGCTCCACGAACGGCGTCGACACCGCCTGCTCGCCGATGGCGGCAATGCCCGCGTTGTTGACGAGGGCGTCGATCCGGCCGAAGCGGGCGAGCACGCCGGCCACCAGCCGAGCGGCCTGGCCGGCGTCCGTCAGGTCGGCGACGAACCCCGCCGCGTCGATCCCCTCTCCCGTCAGCTCGGCCACGCGCCGGTCGATCCGGTCGGTGGTTGACGCGATCGCGACCTGGCCGCCGCGGCGGCCGATGATCCGGGCGGCGGCCAGCCCGATCCCCTCCGGGCCGCCGGCGCCGGTGACCAGCGCCACCCGGCCGCGCATCGAGACCAGCTCGCTCACCGATCGCCCAGCAGGTCGCCGACGGCCTCCGCGAACACCTCTGTGTGGCGGTCGACGTCGCGCTCGGTGGTGGCCGGGCACATCAGCGCCATGTTGTGAAACGGCGTGATCAGGACGTCGCGGTTCATCAGATGGAGGTGCATGTAGGCGTCGAGCTCGGCGTCGTGGGCGGCGGCCGACTCGCCGCCGTTGCGCGGCGGCCGGGGGGTGAAGCGGTACTCGGCCCGGGCGCCCAGCTGGACGATGTTCCAGGGCATCCGGCGGCTGCGGAGCACCTCGTTCACGCCGGCGGTGAACCGCTCGGCCAGGGGGATCATGCGGGCAAACGCGTCGTCCGTCAGCACCTGCTCGAGCGTCGCCCGGGCGGCTGCCAGCGACAGCGCGTTGCCGGCCAGCGTGCCCCCCACACCGCCGGTGTCCTCCAGATCGACATCGGCGGCCAGCACCTGGTCGGCGATCTCGCGGCGCATGCCATAGGCGCCGATCGGGATGCCGCCGGCGATCGCCTTGCCCATCGTCATCATGTCGGGGTCGAGGCCGTGGGCGGCGGTGTAGCCGCCGGGCCCGCTCGACAGCGTGTGCGTCTCGTCGATCACCAGCAGGGTGCCGGTCCGCCGCGTGATGTCGCGCAGAGCGTCGTGGAAGCCCGGCTCCGGCAGCACGATGCCGATGTTGGTGAGTGCCGGCTCTGCCAGCACGCAGGCGACATCACCCGGCGCCAGCGCCTGCTCCAGGGCGTCCGTGTCGTTGAACTCGACCACCTTGGTGGTGACCGCCGGGTCGACCGCCGGACCCACGTTGCCCGCCCGCGAGCACGCCTCCCCATGCTCGTCGAGCGAGATCACCGTCTCGTCGACCGTGCCGTGGTAGCAGTAGTTGAAGACCAGCACCTTCGGCCGGCCGGTCACCTGGCGGGCCATCCGCAGCACCCAGCGGTTGGCGTCGGTGGCCGTCAGCGCGAACTGCCAGGCGTCGAGGCCGAACCGCCGCACAAGCTCCCTGCCCACCCAGGCTGCATCCTCGGTCGGCAGCATGGTGGTCGTCCCGCGGCGGTACTGGCGATCGACGGCAGCGGCGGTGGGCTCGGGGGCATGCCCCGCCATGGCCCCGGTGTCGCCGAGGCAGAAGTCGACGTAGTCGTGCCCGTCGACGTCCGAGATCGAGCTGCCGGCGGCGCGCTCGAAGAACAGGGGAAAGCCTCCCGCCCACATCGTCATCCAGCTCATGGGCACGCCGCCCAGCAGCGTGCGCCCGGTCTCGGCGAACAGCTTCCGCGACCGCGGATTGCGCTCTGCGAAGGCGGCGCGCTCGCGCTCGATCAGGGTGCGCAGCCGTTCCCTGTCGATGGTTGCCAGTGCCTCCGTCGCCATATCAGTCCTCCGCTTCACCTCGTCCCCACCGCGGGAACGACACCCCGTACACTCTCACGCATGTCCACTCCGGCGAGCCGCATGCGGGAGGCGATCTGGAACCAGCCCGCGCTGCTGGCGGAGCTGCTCCGCGACCAGGCGCCGGTCGCGCCGGCGGCCGAGCGGCTTCGCGGCCGCAGGGTGTATCTCGTCGGCACAGGCACCAGCTGGCATGCGGCAGCGATCGGCGCGACATGGCTGCGCGCGGGCGGTGTGGACGCGACCGCCGTGCAGGCTGCCGATGCCGCGACCGACGGGCCTGTTGCCGGCGCGGGCGACGCCCTCGTGCTGCTGTCCCACCGGGGCACCAAGCGCTACACCGGCCAGGCGCTGGCGGCGGCCCGCGCCGCCGGGGCATCGGTGGTGCTGATCTCGAGCCGCCGGAACGCCGACGCCGACCTGGTGACCAGCGACCCGGAGCAGAGCGCGGCCTTCACGATCAGCCACCTCGCAGCGCTGGGCCGGCTGGCCCAACTGGCAGGGCAGCTGGGCGCTGACCTGGGGCCGCTCGAGCAGGTGCCGGAGGCGGTCTCGGAGGTGCTCGACGGCGACTGGCAGCCCATCCCCCCGCCGGCGCGGATGCTGCAGTTCACCGGCGCCGGGATCAACCAGTGGACCGCCGCCGAGGCCGCGCTCAAGGTCCGGGAGACCGCCTACGTCGCGGCCGACGGCCTGAACGCCGAGCAGCTGCTGCACGGCCCGTCGGTGGCCCTGGGCCGGGATGACCGGCTGGTCGCGTTCGACGGCGGCGGCCCGCAGAGCGATCGTCTGTATGAGCTGGCCACGCTGGTGCGCGCCTATGGCACGCCTGTTCACGTGATCCGTCGCGACGGGCTGGGTGAGCCCCTGTCCGTGTTCCCGCTGACGACCGCCGCCCAGCTGATCGCCCTGGAGGCCGCCGAGGGCCTGGGCACCGACCCCGACAGCTTCGGCCGCGACCTGCCCGGCCGCGCCGACGCCCTGGCCGGCGTCGAGCTGTGACGCCCCGTCGGGGAGTCAGCTGACCGCCGCAACGGCGGCGCTGGCGATCGCGTCTGCGGACACGTCGTAGGCGTCGTACACCTCGCCCAGGCCGCCCGACTGTCCGAACGCGTCGACGCCCAGTGTCACCTGGCGGGTCCCGGCAGCCCCGCCGAGAAAGGCCAGAGAGTGCGACGCCCCGTCGATCACGCTGACGATCGGCGTGCCGGCCGGCAGCTGCGACAGCAGCCGCTCGAGGTGGGAGGGCGCCGCCGGCCTGCGGGCATCGGCGATCGGCGCCAGCCGGGACGCTCGCCATTCCCTGTACAGCCGGTCGGGAGAGGTGAGGTTGAGCACCCATGCCTCGATGCCCTCCTCCTCCCCCAGCTGGACCGCCGCCGCCAGCGCCTCGTCGACCAGGGCGCCGCAGACGGCCAGCGCCACCTGGTCGGCTCCCGGTGCCGGATCGCGAAGCACGTAGCCGCCGGCCACCACGTCCGCTCGCAGGTGTTCGGCGCCCCGCCGGTCGAGCAGCTCCTCGAACGGCGCCTGGTCGGCCGGCTTGGTCGACAGCCGCAGGTACAGCGACTCGCCGTCCTCCTCGCCCAGCCGCCGCAGGCCGTCGCGGAGCAGCCAGTCGACCTCCGCGGCGTAGGCGGGCTCGGCGTATGTGATGCCGGGCAGCTCCATCCCCAGCGACGGCGTCACGATCGACTGGTGGGCACCGCCCTCACGCGACAGGCTGATGCCCGACGGCGTGCCGGCGATCACGAACCGGGCGCCGCAGTAGAGGCCGTAGATCAAGGCGTCCAGCCCTCGGCAGACGAACGGGTCGTACACGGTGCCCACCGGCAGCAGCTGCTCGCCGGTCAACTCGGCCGACATGCCCAGCTGGCCGAGCAGCAGAAACAGGTTCATCTCGGAGATGCCGAGCTCGATGTGCCTGCCTTCCGGGCCGACCTCCCATCGAAGCGCCTCCGGCGCACCGAAGGCGGGCTCGGCGTCGACTCCGAACACGCCCACGCGGTTGATCCAGCCGCCCAGGTTGGTCGACACGCTGACGTCGGGCGCGGCCGTCACCACCCGCTCCCCGACCCCCTGCTCGCGGGCCAGCTCGACCAGCACCCGGCCGAACGCCTCCTGCGTGGAGCGGGCGCGGGGCGGCGATGGGGACGAGGCGGCAACGGCGACGGGCGAGCGGCCGGATGCCCGGCGGCCGTCGCCCAGCCGTTCGCGGGCGGCGGCGCACAACCGTCCACCGGACGACCCGGGATCGAGCGCCGCCCACTCATCGCCACCGTCCGCTCCCAGCGCCCGGCGCACCTCGTCGATCTGCTCGCCGGTCAGATGTGCGGAGTGGTTGAGCGGCTGGCCGGCGATCGGCAGCCGGTAGCCCTTGACCGTGTAGGCGAAGATCACGGTCGGCCTGTCGGCGCGCTCGCGGGTGGCCGCCAGGGCATCGGTCAGGTCGCGCAGGTCGTGCCCGCCCAGATCGCCGATCAGCGACCCGATCCGTCCTCGCTCCGGCTCCAGCGCGCCCCGCAGGCGCGCCCGCTCGTCCGGGGACAGCGGCCCTTCCAGCCGCTCGACGATCTCGTCCTCCGCCGCGCCGAACAGCGCCTGATACTCCTGGTTGGGCATCTCGTCGATCCGCCGCCGCAACAGCTCGCCGCCGTCCCGGGCATACGCCGCCCGCAGCCGGCGGCCGTACTTCAGCTCGATCACGCGCCACCCGGCTGACTCGAAGCCTCCCTCCAGCCCCGCGGCGCGGATGCCGGGCACCACGCGGTCGAGCGACTGCCGGTTGAGGTCGACGATCCAGACCGCCTCTCCCAGCCCGCGGGTGGCCGGGTCGAGGATCGCTTCCCACACGTTCCCTTCGTCGAGCTCGGCGTCTCCCAGCAGCGATATGAAGCGACCGCCGGCGGGGCGGTCGAAGTGGGCCTCGACATACCGTGCCGTCAGCGCGCCGAACAGCGGTGCGGCCGCGCCCAGGCCGACCGAGCCGGTGGAGTAGTCGACCGGGAACGGATCCTTGGTGCGGCTGGGGTAGGCCTGAAGGCCGCCGAAGTCGCGCAGAGTGGGCAGATATCGACGGTCGAGCCTGCCCAGCAGGTACTCCAATGCGTGCAGCACCGGCGAGGCGTGCGGCTTCACCGACACCCGGTCCTCTCGCTCCAGATCCCAGGCATACAGCGCCGTCATCAGGCTGACCATCGACGCGGACGACGCTTGGTGGCCGCCCACCTTCAGCGGGTCGGCGGAGGGCCGCTCGCGGTTTGCGTGGTCGACGATCCGCACCGCGAGCCACAGCACGCGCCGCTCGATTTCCTCCAGCCCGGTGATGTCCTCCTCGGTGGGAGCGGGGCGCGACGGCAGCGTGGTGGTGGCCATGCCTGGAGAGGTTGCCACAGCGCGGCGGGCTACGGAATCACATGAACGGTACGGGTGATCAGCGTCATCTCGAGGATCCGCCGCACGGCCGGAGTGGCATTGGCCAGCTCGAGCCGCGAGCCGCGCTCGGCAAGCCGCTGGCCGGCGGCCAGGATCACACCCAGCGCCGAGGAGTCGAGGAAGTGCACGCCCGCCGCCTCGAGCCGGACGACGGCCGTCCCCTCCGCGGCGGCGGCGTCCAGCGCCGATCGCAGCGCGTCGGCCGAACCGATGTCGAGCTCACCTTTGATGACGACGACGGTGGCCCGCTCCTCGACCGTGCTGCGGTCAAATGTGGGCATCTGCCGAGGTCGCGCGTCCATGCTCCAGTGTTACCCCGTCAGGAGGGTCGCCGAAACGCCCTCAGGCCGCCTCGTTAAGCGCAAAAGCCATCATAATCTCGGTTCCGGACCCGGGGGTTGGCCGGATCTCCAGACGGTCGGTCAGCGACGCGATCACCGGCAGCCCGAGGCCGGCCCCCGGGCTGTCCAGGCGGGGCGCGAACCCGTGGCCGTGGTCGCGAACCGAGATCACCAGCTGGTTCCCCGACAGCTCCGCCTCGAGCTCTATGGCCCCCGGCTCGGGATCGCCCAGGTAGGCGTGCTGGACGACGTTGGCGCAGGCCTCCGTGACGGCCAGCAACACCTCGCCCGCCGGGGGGTCGGCCACGTCGCTGGCATCCAGAAATCCGCGGATGGCATGACGAACGAGCGGGAGGTTGCCCGGAGCTGAGGGAAGCGTTACCGACAGCCGGTCACTGTCACTCATAGCCCGCACGATACACGCGGCACCGGCGGGGCCGGCACGCGCCGGCCGCAGTGCGCGGGACTTACCGCAGGACGGACGTCCGTGGGCCGCTGCCGATGATCATCCCGTACATCCAGAGCACGGCCACCGAACCGACGATCGCGGTCACCCAGGTCGAGATGTCGAAGAAATCATCAAGCGGCTGGGTGTGGAACAGGGCCTGTGCCAGGAAGGCGCCGCCAAGCGCGCCGATCACGCCCAACAGCATGGTGGCAAGGATGCCCCCGGGGTCGTGCCCGGGAAGGATTGCCTTGGCGATTGCGCCGGCCAACAGGCCGAGGATGAGCAGGGCGATGATTCCCACTGTTTTGGCTCCTTGTTCAGGTCGCCGAGCGACCGGTTGTCTCCTGCGTGCCCGCCGGCTCCCGGCTCAAAACCGCCTCGGTTACACTCCCTGCCTCGTGAACCAGGGGGATGTCCGCGTTCAGATCCCGGCAGGCTCGCCTTCCGCGCCGGTCGCCGTGCCACTCGTGCTGGGCCTGGCCGCTCGTGCCGGGCTGGCGGTCGAGCAGGTGGACGAGGTGGCGCTGGCGACCGAGATGCTGCTCGGCGAGCGCGCTCCCGCCGACCTGCTGATCACGCTCAGCGTCGACGGCGGGTCGCTGACAGTGGCGATCCACGGGCTGCCGCCCGACCGCGTCGAGCGTCGACGAGCTCTGCTCCCCGAGCTCGTCGACGGGCTGGAGGTCGACGGGGCGAGGGTCGTGATTCGTGCCGGAAGCTGACCCCACGCCGGTACTGGCGACGCGGGCGAAGACCGGGGACGAGAAGGCGCGGGAGCAGCTGGTGCTGCGATTGCAGCCGCTGGTGGCCGGGCTGGCCGGCCGGTTCGCGGGCCGCGCCTCGCGAGCCGATCTCGAACAGGCGGGTATCGTCGGCGTGCTCGACGCTCTCACCCGCTACGACCCCGACCAGGGGCCGTTCGAGCCCTACGCGACGCCCTTCGCGGTGGGCGAGATGCTGAAGCTCGCCCGGTCCGTGTCGGCACCGGTGAGGGTGCCCCGGGAGGTGCGCCAGGCGGCACGGGCCGTGGACGACGCGGTCGAGGCGCTGACGGGCCCCGACGGCCGGGGGCCGACGATCCCCCAGATCGCCGAGCGGTCGGGACTCGACGAGGAAATGGTCGTCGAGGCGATGCGAAGCCGGATGGCGATGCGGCCGCTGCCCGCCGAGGACGTACCCCTGCATCAGCTGGGCGCGTCGGCCGACGAGCTGGCCGCAGCCGAGACGCGGCTCGAGCTGGGCAACCGGCTGGAGCGGCTGGACAGCCGCAGCCGTCAGCTGATCGACCTGCGGTTCGGGCTCGGCCTCTCCCAGCGCGAGATCGCCACCAGGATGGGGATCTCCCAGATGCACGTATCGCGGCTGCTGCGGGCGGCGATGAGGGAGTTGGAAGCCGAGGACTGAGGCCACATGTTTCATTTCCGTCCGGCCGTCACACATGACTGGTACGGGAACGACGACGGCGACACCGCCGCCATCGAAAGGGAGAGGGTCAAGGAACATGCAGCGATCAGCACTGGATACCCCTGAGCAGATGAGCACCGGCGACGCCCAGCGCGACGCCATGATCCTTCGACACACCGGGTTGGTGCGCGCCATCGCGCGCCGCTATGCCGGCCGTGGCATCGCTCTGGACGACATCGTCCAGACCGGGTACATCGGCCTGATCGCGGCGGTCGACCGCTTCGACCCATCTCGTGGGGTGCCGCTCGAGGCGTACGCGGCACGCACGATCGAGGGCGAGATCATGCACCTGTTCCGCGACCGTGGCTGGGCCGTCCGCGTCCCCCGCGGCCTCCAGGAGCTCTCGCGGCGCGTCTCGCGGCTCAGCGAGCGGCTGAATCAGGAGTTGGGCCGCCGGCCCACGCCGGCCGAGATCGCCGCCGCCGGCGGCCACACCGAGGCCGAGGTGCTGGAGGCTCTGCGTGCCCGCCAGGCGTATCTCGCCGATTCGTTGGCCGACACCGGCCGCGAGGGCGAGGAGGGGTCGTCCGACTCCGGCCGCGCGGCCCGCGCGCTCCGGGTAGACGACGTCGGCCTGGCGCTGGCCGAGCATCGCGGCGATCTCGAGCGGGCCATGCGCAGGCTGCCTGCCCGCGAGCGCGAGATCGTCCGCCTGCGGTTCGCGAACGACCTCACCCAGTCCGAGATCGCGGCCCGCATCGGCGTCAGCCAGATGCACGTCTCCCGCCTGCTCCGCTCAGCACTGGCCGTGCTGCGCGAGGAGCTGGACGCCGCCTAGAGACCGCGCGCCGAGGGTCCCGCTCCGGCCGGCACACGCCGGCGGAGTGATCGCTGCCACGCACGTTTTCGGCCTTCCCGGCAGGGGTACGCGACCTGCCGACAAGGCGTATTGACAGAGAGGGGGACGGAGATGGCCGTCCAGCAATCGACCACAGGGATCCTGGCCGACGAGAACCGGGACAAGCGCGAAGAGGTCGTCGAACTGCTCACGACCGCGTACTGGATGGAGATCGAGACGGTGATGAACTACATCGCCTGCTCGGTCAACCCGGACGGGCTGCTGGCCCGGGAGATCGTGGAATCGCTGGCCCAGGACGTGACCGAGGAGCTCGGCCACGCGCAGCAGTTCGCGGAGCGGATCAAGGAGCTGTACGGGGTGGTGCCCGGCTCGCAGGGGTTCACCGCCTCCCAGTCCTTCCTGCAGCCGCCGGAGCGCCAGACCGACATCACGCACGTCGTGCGCGGCGTGATCGAGGCCGAGACCGGCGCCATCGAGCACTACACCCGGATCGTCGAGACCACCGACGGCATCGACTGGGTGACCCAGGACATGGTGATCGGGATCCTCAAGGACGAGCAGGGACACCGGCGCCTGTTCGAGGGATTCCTGCGCGAGCTCGACGAGAGCTCGGGCCGCTGATCGCCCGGCGGGCCTGGCCGCAGGCGGTCCAGGCCCGCCCGCCCGCCGCGTAGGCTGCGGCGATGGTCGACGCCCGAAGCGAGAGGCTGGCCCGCGTCCCGGCAGAGGCGCTGTTTGTGGCCGGCGCGATCTCGCAGTACGTCGGCGCCGCGTTGGCGGTGCTGCTGTTCGAGGTGGTGCCTGCTGCCGGCGTGGCCTGGCTGAGGGTGGTCAGCGCCGCCGCCGCGCTGGCGGTGTGGCGCAAGCCCTGGCGCACCCGGCTGACCGGGCCCGACCTGGCGCTGGTGGCCGCGTTCGGCTCCTCGCTGGCGCTGATGAATCTGGCCTTCTATCTGGCCATCGATCGCATGCCGCTGGGCACGGCGGTCGCCATCGAGTTCATCGGGCCGATCTCGGTGGCCGCCGTCGGGTCGCGCACCCGCAGGGACTGGCTGGCGCTCGTGCTCGCCGCGGGTGGCGTCGTGCTGCTCGCCGACACGCAGACCGGCGGCAGCATGGCGGGGGTCGGGCTCGTACTGATCGCCGCGGCGCTGTGGGCGGTCTACATCGTGCTCGGCGCCCGCATCGCCGACCGCGGCCTGGGCGTCAACGGGCTGGCGATGGCGATGCTGGCCGGAGCGGTTGTGATCGCACCGGTGGGGGTGCCGGCGTCCACCGACGCTTTCCAGCAGCTCGACCTGCTGGCGGCCTGTGTAGCGGTCGGGCTGTGCTCGAGCGTGATCCCGTACGCGCTCGATCAGGTGGCTCTGCGGCGGCTCGACCGAGCGCGATTCGCGCTGCTGCTGTCACTGCTGCCGGTGACGGCGGCGATCACCGGAGCCCTCGTGCTCGGCCAGGTGCCCGCTGCGGCCGAGCTGGTGGGGATCGGGCTGGTTGCACTGGCCGTGGCGCTGGCCAGGGGGCGAGCGCCCGGCCCGCCCGACGAGCTCGAGTCGGGCGGTTGAACCCGCCCGCGCCTGGTATACGTGGACGTCAACCGCATGGGAGGCGACGTGTCCGACCCCGAACTGATCCATCGCGTCCGGCCCGCCGCCGGCGACCCGCAGGGAACGCTCGTGCTGCTGCACGGACGCGGGGCCGGCGAGCACGATCTCGAGCCGCTGCTCGACGAGCTCGATCCGGAGCGGCGGCTGGTCGGCGTGCTACCTCGCGGCCCGCTCGCGCTGCCGCCGGGCGGCGCCCACTGGTACGTCGTGCCGCGAGTCGGCTTTCCCGACCCGGCGACGTTCCACGACAGCTACCGGCGCCTGGGCGAGTTCGTGGACACCGTGCCCGAGCGATTCGGGGCACCCGCCGATCGGGTGGTGATCGGCGGGTTCTCGCAGGGCGCCGTGATGTCGCTGGCGCTGGGGCTGGGGGCGTCCCGGCCCGCGCCCGCGGGGGTGCTGGCGCTGTCGGGGTTCATCCCCCGGGTCGAGGGGCTCGAGATCGACCCGGCGGCGAAGCACGGGCTTCCGGTGCTGATCGCGCATGGCACGCTCGACCCGGTGATCTCGATCGACTTCGCTCGGGACGCCCGCTCGCGCCTCGAGGGCACGGGAGTCGACCTCACCTACCACGAGTCGCCCATCCCCCACACAATCGATCCCCGGCTGATCCCCGACATGCGCGCCTGGCTTGGGACCGCGACCCGGGACGCGGGCTAGGTGTATCCGGCCGACCGCGAGCTGCGCTGGCAGGACGGCGAGCGGCTGATCCGGTTCGGCCGCTCCGCACTGACGGACGCGCAGGCCCTGCTGGGGCAGCGGGGATTCGACGGCTACGCCTTACTCACCACGGAGCGGACCGTCGCGGCGGCGCCCGTGCTGGCGGCCGGAGCGGCGACGGTGGCGCACGTCCCCCACGGCCCGGTGCCGGATGCGGCCGCAGCGGTCAGGCAGGCGGCGGGCACGCGGCCGCTGGTGGCGCTGGGCGGCGGCCGGGTGATCGACGCGGCCAAGGCCGTGGCGGCCGCCGACGGGCTGCCGCTGGCGGCTGTCCCCACCACGCTGGCGGGGGCCGAGATGAACGGCCACCACCGCCCGCTACCCGGGTTCGAGGATGCACCGCGGCGGCGGCCGGTGCTGGTGATCGCCGACCCCAGCTTGATGGCGTCCCTGCCTCCCGCCGCGCTCACGGCCACCGCGTTGAACGCCCTCGCGCACGCGGTCGAGGCGTTGTACACCCCGTCGGCGGGTCCGCTCGCCGAGGCTGCCGGCCTCGAGGCGGCGCGCCAGCTGTCGCACGGCCTGCGAACGCCGGACACCGCGGCGCTGTCGCTGGGCGGCCTGCTGGCAGGCTACGCGCTGGGCATCGCCGGCTTCGCCGTCCACCACGTGCTGGGCCAGACCCTCGTGCGGACGGCCGGCACCCCGCATGCCGAGACCAACGCGGTGCTGCTGCCGCACGTGGTCGCCGCCATGGCCTCACGTGCCCCGCGCGAGATAGAGCTGCTGGGCGAGGCGCTGGGCCGGCCCGGCGATGCGGCCGGCGCGGTGGCGGAGCTTGCCGCCGGCACCGGCGTGCACCGGCTGCGCGACCTCGGCGTCACCGAGGTTCAGCTGCCGGCGGTCGCGGATGCTGCGATGCGGAGGCGGGACGAGCTCGACCGAACGCCCGGCGGACTCACGCGAGAAGACGTGCTCCACCTGCTCCATGAGGCGATGTGACCGCAGCCGCCCCCTCGGTCGCGAACAGCAGCACCTCGTCCGTCTCCCCTATGCCCAGCCTGGCGGCCTCGGCCTCGTAGCCCACGACCGCGACGATCCCGGCCACGCCGGCGCCGGCGCACGGCCCGGCGTCGATGCCGGCGTCGCGCAGGGTGTCGACCCCACGCAGCGCATCGGTATCGGTCACGCTGACGGCAGATGCGATGCTGTCCGACAGCTCCGGCCAGGCGAGCGGCGACACCGATCCGCAGTTGAGGCCGGCCATGACGGACGCATGCGGCCCCGGCACCTCCACCGGCCTGCCTGCGAGGAGAGACCGCCTGAGGGAGTCCGATCGGTCCGGCTCCACCGACATGACGAGCCCATCGGGCGCCTGGGCCCGGACGCCACGCACGACCGCGGTGGCCAGCGATCCGACTCCGACCTGGACGACCGTCACTCGGGGCCACTCGGCACCGGCCGTGCGGAGTTGGTCGCCCACCTCGTGGAGGATCGTGCCGTAGCCGTCGAGCACCGCTGCCGGCACATCGGTGTAGCCCTCCCAGGACGTGTCAGACACGATCAGCATCTCGTCCGACGCGAGCCGGGCGGCCTCCGCCACCGCGGCGTCGTACGTGTCGCCCGCGACGCGCACCTCGGCTCCCTCGCCGCGGATCGCCGCAGCGGCGGCGGGCGGGATCCCCTCGGGCACGAGGATGCATGCGCCGAGGCCGAGCTGTCGCGCCATCCAGGCCACCGCCCGGCCGTGGTTGCCGTCCGTCGCGGTGGCCAGCGTGAGCCGCCGGTCGCCCACCATCCGCCGCAGCCCATCGAGGCCTTGCGCGGGGTGCAGCTCCTCACCCAGGTGCTGCGAGAGCGCGACGGCCACCGCCCACGAAGCGCCCATGGCCTTGAACGCGGGCAGCCCGAAGCGCTCGGTCTCGTCCTTGACCCAGACTCGCGCGATACCCAGCTCCGCCGCCAGCTTCGGCACCTGCACGAGCCGTGTCGGCCGGTAGCCGGCGAGAGCCTGGTGGAACTCGCGGGCTTCGGCGGTACCCATCAGGATGGCGCGATCAGGGTCGCCGGAATCGGGATCGACGGGAACCATCGCCGCCACTCGCGCTCGACGGTGCCGTCGACGATCGCGGCGCCCAGCCCGCGGTTGATCGCCGACACGGTCTCATCGTCGCCGAGGCGGCACGCGGCTCCCCAGGCGTTCTGCGTGTGAGCGACGTGAGCGAGGCGGAACCCGCCGCGCTCGAGGACGCCTCCGAACGCCGGCATGTCGTCGACCATGGCATCGAGCGTGCCGGAGGCGACCGCTTCGAGCATCTCGGCGAACACGTCGTCGGACGACCCGTCGAACGGCACCAGCCGCCCTGCCCCGAGCATCTCGGCCAGCTGCATGTTGGTGGAGCCGGCAATCGCGCCGATCGTCCGCCCGACCAGATCGTCCGCCCACCGGATCGAGGAGCTCTCGGCCACCAGCACGCCCTCGTCAAACGCGGCATAGGGCCGCGAGTACGAGAACACCCGGCGGCGCTCCGCGGTGATCGCCGAGCCGCACCAGATCGCGTCGACCTCATTCGCCTCAAGTGCCGGTTGGAAGCAGTCCCAGCGGCGGTACTCCCACACCAACTCGAGACCCAGCCGCTCGGCCACCAAGCCCGCCACCCGCGGTTCGTAGCCGTCCCGGCCACCGCCCGCGAGCGTCCAGAACAGGGGACGCGCATCCATGTCGGCGCAGCACAGCGTGAGGGCGCCGGCGCGGACGGTCACGCCGCCACGGTGACCGCGAACGCCTCGTCGATCGCCCGCGTCCGGTAGCCGTCCTCACGCCACATGACCGGGAAGAATGCCTCGTCGAGCTCGGTCTCGCCGGGCCGGCGGTAATGGCTGTAGAGGGAATGGGTGTTCGTGGGGTGCCAGATGGTGCGGGTGGTGATCATGTGGCTGATGATCGCCCGCCGCTCTCTGTCGCCGCGCTCGTTGGGCGGCGAGCCGTGCCACACCCACCCGTCGTGGAAGGCTGCGCCGCCGGCCGGCACCTCGATCGGCACCCAGTCGACGGCGTCCAGCGCCTCCGGGGACAACACCTGGTGCATGTGTCCGCGCCAGTCGTCCGGGGCGTGGAACTGGCCGCCCGTGGGGAGCCGCCCCAGCAGGTGCGACCCGCGGGCGTAGTAGATCGTGCCGGAATCGGCATACGTATCGTCGAGCGCCATCCAGCAGGTGGTCATGTTGAGCGGCTGGAAGCAGTCCTGATAGGGCGCGTCCTGGTGGGCGAGCAGCGACTTGCCGTTGGCGGGCTTCCAGACCGCGTTGTCGATGAACAGGCGCATGCCCGGCTCGCCGGCCAGCCTGGCGCCGAACTCCCCGTTTCGGGCCGACAGCGTCGTCGAGGCGATGGTGCGGTCGGACTTCCACAGGTTGCACAGCTGGCGGGTCATGTCGGGCGGCGTCACGCCCGGCTGATAGTTGACCTCATCCGGCGAGATGCCCGTCTCCCAGCGGTGATCGAAGCAGGCGGCGAAATGCTCACGCACCCGCTCGACCTCGCCCGCCGGCAGCCAGTCCTCGACGACCAGGAACCCGTCATTCCGGTAGGACTCGATCTGCTCAGCGGTCGGCTCCAACGCACACCTCCGGTCGACGGTCGTTGCTGTCGTTGACTTCTATCATCTATCAGATAGAGTTTCAAGATCGTACGCTCGCTGACAGGAGCGGCCCGTGACGCGGTGTTCACGCCGGTTCGCGTCGAGGGCGCCGTGGAGGGGATCGTCCGCCGGATCGGCGAGGCAATCGGCTCCGGCGTGCTCGAGCCGGGCGAGCGGCTGCCCACCGAGCAGCAGCTGGCGGCCATGCTCGACGTGGCGCCGATGACGCTGCGGCACGCGCTGGCGGTGCTGCGGCAGGCGGGCTTCGTCGAGACGCGGCGGGGCCGCGGCGGCGGCTCGTTCGTCGCCCCGGACGTGGTGGCGCCGCTGGCCGGCGCCGTCCAGGCGCCCAGCTCCGGCGAGCTACGCGAGTTGACCGACTGGCGGCGCGCGGTGTCGGGCGAGGCCGCTGCGCTGGCGGCGGGCCGGGCGTCGAAGGCCGCCCTGCGAGCGATCAGCGCGGCAGCCGGCGCGGTGGACGAGGTCGCCGGACAGTCGGTCCCGGCCTACCGCCTCGCCGACAGCCGGTTTCACCTGGCGATCGCCGAGGCATCCGGCAGTCGGCGGCTGGTGTCTGCCGAGGCGGCGCTCCAGGCCGAGCTGGGCGAGGCGCTGGCGGCGATCCCCTCCCCCGAGCTGGCCCGCCGTGCCTCGGCCACCGGCCACGACCCCGTGGTGGCCGCCCTGCTGGCGCACCATGGAGCCGCTGCACGGGATGCGATGGAGCGCCACGTCGAGGCCACACACGACTGGATCGTCGGCCTGAGGCTGGGCCGGATGGGCGGCCGCTAGCTACGAGCGGCCGCGATTACGGGCTCGGCGGCGGCGCGGCATCCGCAGCCGCGGCCGCACATGCGGCCGCGGGCCGGACATCGCCCGCCGGCCGCGAGCGACCAGGGCGGATCCGCGGCCGGCCATCGGCAGCGGCGGGACGCCGGCCAGCGTCGGCACCAGCATCAACGCGCCGACCAGGCACAGCACCGCTGCTGCCAGGTAGACGCCCTGGGCGCCGAGCAGATCGATCATCGGCGCGCCCAGCGCAAATGACAGCGACATCGATCCCAAAACGACGGCGTCCAATGCCGCCGACACCCGGGATCGAAGATGGTCGGGGGTGCGCCGCTGGATGATGTTCTGGGCGGCGACGACGCCGAACGCATCGAACAGCCCGGCCACCAGCATCCCCAGCAGCACGGGCCAGAAGATCGGCGTCAGGCCGACGATCGTGAAGCCGAGGCCGATCGCGATCAGGCCGCCGACCACCGCCGGCCGCTCGGCCGTGCGCGAGATCTTGCGCCCCAGGAGCGCGCCGATGACGCCGCCGCCGTCCCAAAACACCGCAATCAGCCCGTAGCCCGCCGATCCCACATCGAACTGGTCGGCCAGCACGACCTCGGCCACGATCACCGGGCCGATCCCGGCCATGACCAGCGTCCAGGCGATCGTGAGCAGCCGCAGCCAGGGATCTGCCATCAGCCGCCGGTAGCCATCCAGGCTGCTGCCCGGGCCGTCCTCCGGCTGGAGGGCCCGGAACGACCCCGGCAGCCGGGCCACCAGCAGCGCGCTGCCCAGCAGCAGGCCGGCGGCGGCAATGAACACACCCGGGGCGCCGGTGACGGCGAGCAGCGCGCCGCCGACACCCGGGCCGAGCATGAAGCCGGCGCTCTTGCAGGCGCCGGCAAGGCTGTTGGCGCGGGCCAGCTCGTCCTCGCCGACCAGAGCGGGGATGGCACCCTGCACGGCGGCTGCCAGCGCACCCTGGGTGGAGGCGGCCACGATCGTGACCAGCACCAGCGGGATCACCAACCCGGCGGCCGCCAGGGGGGCGGCCACGGCGAAGCCGGCGGCCGCGGCCAGCGCAGAGACCAGCACCACCACCCGCCGGTCGTGACGGTCGCCGGCATGGCCGGCCCAGGGGGAGACCAGCGTCGAGACGCCGAACACCGCCAGCATCGAGGCCGACACCCACCACGCCCCGCGCTCCTGGTAGAGCACCCAGATCAGCGCGGTCAAAGCAGCGCCGCGCCCGGCATACGCCAGGCCCTGAGATAGGGCAAGCCGAACCACTGGGGATGTGAAGCGGGAAAGACTCATCGAGGGAGGGGCGGTGCGTGCGCGCGTGGCGGGCGGTGCAGCCCCGTCAGCTGAACATACTCATCGGCCGAAGCCGTCATCAGGTTGAACGCCGGCGGCCCGCCGAACATTCCCGCGGCAGGCGTTTCCTCGCCGGGCGAAGAGGGCACTTGCCGGGCATGGAAGGATCGCCCGCCATGAGCGAACACGACATCGAGCGTGACATCGAGGCGTCGCGCCGCCGGGTGGCGGCCGACATCGACGAGTTGGCTCGGCTGCTCGACGGCCGGGCCCTGCTTCGGAGGGCGTTGAGGCGCGCAGCCGTGCCGGCGGTCGCGATCGTCGGCGGTGTCGCCGCGTGGCTGGTGCTGCGTCGCCGCTGAAGGTGCGTTTCGTTGCAAATGGGGCCGGGAACCTGGCCCTTGACCGAGTGCAAACCGAGGTTCGGACAAGAGGGGAGTGAGATGAGCTCGGACGCATACGCGCAGCCGCGCACCGTCGAAACCAACGTGCCGGCGCGGCTCGACCGTCTGCCATGGTCACGCTGGCACTGGCTGGTCGTTCTGGCCCTGGGATCGGTGTGGATCCTGGACGGCCTCGAGGTGACGATCGTCGGCAGCATCGCCGGCGTCCTCGGTGACAAGCAGACACTCGGCCTGACACCCGACCAGATCGGGCAGGCGGGGTCGATCTACATCATCGGCGCCGTGCTGGGAGCCCTCATCTTCGGCTACCTGACCGACCGGTTCGGCCGCAAGAAGCTGTTCTTGATCACGCTCGGCGTCTACCTGATCGCCACCACCGGCACCGCGTTCACCAACAGCTTCGAGACATTTGCAATCGCCCGGTTCTTCACCGGGTTCGGCATCGGCGGCGAGTACGCGGCGATCAACTCCGCGATCGACGAGCTGATCCCCGCCCGTGTGCGCGGCTGGGTGGCGCTGGCAATCAACGGCAGCTTCTGGATCGGCACCGCGGTCGGCGCGGCCGCCTCGATCTACCTGCTCAACCCGGCCCACTTCGCGATCGACACCGGCTGGCGCATCGGCTTCGGTATCGGTGCCACCCTCGCGGTCGGCATCCTGCTCGTCCGCCAGTTTGTGCCCGAGAGCCCGCGCTGGCTGATGACCCACGGCCGGGCGGACGACGCCGAGAAGGTGGTTTCCGACATCGAGCGCACGGTCGGCCACAGCACCGGCGACCGGCTCGACCAGCCCGACGACACGATCGAGGTGGAGCAGCGCGACAGCATCGGGTTCGGGCCGATCATCAAGGCCGTGTTCGGCGAGTACTGGCGCCGGTCGATCCTCGGCTTCATGCTGATGATGTCCCAGGCGTTCTTCTACAACGCCATCTTCTTCACCTACGCCCTGGTGCTGACCGACTTCTACAAGGTCGACGCCACCAAGGTCGGCTGGTACCTGCTGCCGTTCGCGCTCGGCAACTTCCTGGGCCCGCTGCTGCTGGGACGGCTGTTCGACGTGGTCGGGCGCAAGATCATGATCTCGTCGACCTACATCCTGTCCGGCGTGCTGCTGGCCCTCACCGGCTACCTGTTCACGCAGGATGCGATCAGCGCGAACCAGCAGACCGCGCTGTGGTCGGTGATCTTCTTCTTCGCCTCGGCCGGGGCCAGCGCGGCCTACCTGACCGTCAGCGAGACGTTCCCGATGGAGACCCGGGCGATGGCGATCGCGTTCTTCTACGCCTGCGCGACCGGCGC
>Ga0207674_10001357_pt1 | contig 31674 bp, 30 predicted proteins | sample KBSCornC72_FD_184303 | JGI IMG/M metagenome (GOLD analysis project Ga0207674, IMG submission 184303) | Corn rhizosphere microbial communities from Kellogg Biological Station, Michigan, USA - KBS Corn C7-2 (SPAdes) (version 2) | ecosystem: Host-associated > Plants > Roots > Rhizosphere > Soil ...
CCCAAAAAAATGCGGAGGATACTGGCCAATACTAATATGAATTAAACATGCGCAATATTGACTGAATAGGCGCGTTCTCGATCGAATATGGCGGCAGCAGGCACAAATGGCACGCTGCCAGATACATAATGGAATATGGTTCGAGTTGGTGTTGACGAGAGTCTTTCCGATGAGCTGCTGATTGATTTTCCGCGTGAGGTGGAGATCGTGCGCATTCCCCGCAAACCGACTGGAAGCGTCGAGGTCGACTTCTGGATTCTTCCATTTCAGCGGCGGGATGCGGCGGACGCCTTCTCGCACCTGCGAGGGGTCAAGGTCGTGCAATCGATGATGGCCGGGGTTGATTGGATTACGCCGTGGCTGCCGAAAGATATCGTCCTGTGCGATGGCCGGGGAATACACGATATCTCCGCCTCGGAGTGGGTGCTGGCGGCGATCCTCTCTTCGTTGAAGCGATTTCCGTTCTATCGCGATATGCAGTTGCGCGGCGAGTGGAAGGGTCAGGCCTCGGTGCCGGACGGCTTTCTGAATGAAGGTGGCGCACAGGTGGGACAGTACCGTGTACTGGGCGAGGACCTTGCCGGCAAGACGGTGCTGATCGTCGGCTACGGCTCAATCGGCGCCGCGATCGAGGTGCGGCTCGCACCGTTCGGCGTGAAGATTGCGAGAGTGGCACGGAGCGCTCGCTCCACACCCGAGGTCCACGCCGTCAATCACCTGCATCGGCTGCTCCCCGAGGCTGATGTCGTTGTGCTCATCGTGCCCTTGACGGCAGACACACGCGGGATGATGGGAGCAACAGAGATTGGGTTAATGAAGCGCGGGGCTTTGCTGGTGAATGCGGCCCGTGGGCCGGTGGTAGTTACGGACGCACTAGTCGAGGCGTTGGCACAGCGCCGGATTCGCGCGGCGCTCGATGTGACCGACCCGGAGCCGCTGCCGGAGGGGCATCCTCTGTGGACCGCTCCCAACTGCCTGATCACGCCGCATGTAGGCGGATCGACGCCGGAGTTCATTCACCGCGCCTTCCGGTTCGGGGTAGAACAGGTTCGGCGATTCATCGCCGGAGAGACGCTGGAGAATGTTGTGACGGACGCAGGCTATTGACGCTTCATCTAGATCTGGCGCGGCCGGTTCAACGAAGATCGTAGATCGTAGCGAATATTCTTACAGGCTTCGATAGACACGGGAGGAGCCGGGAATCCGGACATGGTCGGGGTCGTCTCCTTCGATCTCCTCCTCTTCTTCATCGTCTATCTCTTCGCCTTCGTCCTCGTCCTCGTCATCGTCATCTTCTTCATCGTCCTCCTCTTCTTCGTCGTCATCTTCCTCGTCGTCATCCTCGTCCTCTTCGTCGTACTCATCTTCATCATCATCTTCTTCGACGTCGAGAGCGCGGAGAGTTTCATCATCGCCATATACGATCATGCGACTTGCAGAGTGGTCAGAAGCAAAGGTTGCACCCGGACTCTCCTCGAGGAAGCCGTCTTCGAGGTCGATTTTCTTTCGAGCAATGGCCATGGGATACCCCCTCCTGAAGGGATGTAGGGTGTTGGATGCATTCGGCGCGGAAAAGTGAGTGTGAAAATCCAGTTACGCCGTTTTATTTCGAGCGATGGCAATCAGGATTCGGCAAAAGGTTGAAGCTGTTCCTGGCTGGGCGGCGGGGTCAGCAGGCTGACGACGATCAGGGCCAGCAGCGAGGCGAAGAGCGCCGGAAAGATTGCATCTCTCTGAGCCAGCACGGCCGGGACGTGGGCATGGATGAAGGGCGTATCCCAGATGACGGTGACAACCGTTCCAACGGCGATGCTGCAAACGGCGGCGCTCGCCGTGGCCCGCTTCCAGAAGAAGGCCGCAAGGATGACCGGGGTCAGCGCCGCGGCGTAGATCGTATAGGCGTAGAGCGACTTCTTGAGCACGGACTGGATGTGCAGCGACTGGTAGAGCGCCCAGATGCCGAGAAAGACCACCATCAGGCGGCTGACGGCGAGAATCCGCTTGTTGGACGCATTGGGTGCAAGATAGCGCACGAAGATGTCGTTGACCAGGTTGGTCGCCGGCGAAAAGAGATAGTTGTTGGCCGTCGAGATGATCTTTGCGAAGATGGCGCCGACCAGCAGCGCTCCCAGCAGCGAGAGCGAGCCGGAGCCGGTGAGCCCGTGAAGACCGCAGTAAGCCAGAATCTCGCGCGGCGCCTTCGAGACTTCGCCGGTGGGGAACAGCGCCGAACCGACGATGGCGATGGCGACGATGACGGTTTCTAGAATGAGCGTTCCGATGAGCCAGCCGACGACCGCATGCCGGGCGGCCTTTTCCGACTTGGCCGAGAAGAACTTCTGGTACATGGACTGGTTGCCCAGCAGCAAGAGACAGGTGGGGAGGAACAGCTCCATCGCCTGGATGAAGGAGAGGTCGCCCAGCATCTGAAAGTGCGTGGCGGGCAACGTCGCCCGGACTGCGTGCCATCCGCCTGCCTGATGGGTGAGGACCGGCAAAGCGACGACCAGCGCGACCGTCGCGAGCAGACCGATGGCAACGTCCATGTAGGCGACCGACGACATTCCGGCGATCGCGGTAAAGACGATGACAAAGGCCGCGATGATGTACTGGCCGAGCACCGGGGTAATGAATTGAGGGAAGATCAGGTGCAGGATATCGCCGCCGCCTACGAACTGGTAGCTGGTGATGGCCGCATAGGTGAACAGGACCGCGATGACACCAAGGATGCGGGCGGTCTGGTTGTAGCGCGCTTCGAGCAGGTCGGGAATGGTGAACTGCGCGAACTTGCGAGCGCGAGGCGCGATGAAATAGATCAGCAGCAGCCCGGCCCATCCGCCGCCTCCCTGCCACAGCGCCGCGAAGCCGTGGCGATAGGCGTTCTCCGCGCCGCCGAGCAGCGAGCCCGACCCGATCCAACTGCATAGCAGGGTGAACACCAGTACAAAGGTCGGCAGCGAGCGCCCGGCAACGAGATAGTCTGCCTTGGTCTTGACCTTGCGCAGGCTGGCCAGGGAGACAACCAGCAGTGTAATGACGATAATGGCCAGGACGGCGGCGTAGAGATTCATGTCGGTTTTGCGATTTTATCTTGCGAATCCTTTATAACGGTGTTTCGGAGAAGTGATGAGATTTTTACGGTTGGTTCTGGTTGGGTTGATGCTTGGAGGAGTAGCCGCCGCTCAGGGGGCAAAGCCGATGAATGCAAAGCAGCGAGCGGCAAGGGACGCGGCGTGGCGACAGACAATTCGGAAGACGTTCTATATCCCGGCCAAGCTGCCTCGCCTGGACGCAAAAACCTGGTCCAGCTTTTCGCCCATGCCTGGAGTGATCGCGGAACGAGTGACTTATCAAACGGCGGACGGAATGCTGGTCCCGGCCATCGTCTACCATCCCGACAAATGGAAGGGGAAGCTGCCGGGCATCGTTGTGGTCAACGGCCATGGCTCGGACAAGTTCGGCTGGTATGCCTTCTATAGCGGGATGCTTTTTGCCCACGCCGGTGCGATGGTGGTGACTTATGATCCCATCGGCGAAGGCGAGCGGAACATCGACAAGAAATCGCAGGCAGGAGCGCATGACAAGTGGGTCGATCCTCCGGCGGGCCTGCCCAGGACGGACTGGGGCCAGCGGCTCGCCGGCCTGATGCAGGTGGATGCGATGCAGGCCGTGTCCTATCTCTCCCAGAGGCGCGAGGTCGATAAAAAGCGAATCGCGGTGGTTGGCTATTCGATGGGATCCTTCGTCAGTGGAATCACGGGCGCCATCGATCCGCGCATCCACGCCGTACTGCTGAGCGGCGGCGGAGACTACGACGGCGTCGAGCCCGGCTACTTCGACGGAAGCAAGCTGCCGTGCCAGGGGCCGTCGTTCCGATCGCTGCGTGTCCTGGGAGATCGCGGCGCGATCCTCTACGACCTGAACGCCGATCGCGGGCCGATGTTCGTGATGAACGGACTCGCGGACACCGTGATGGATATTCCGCGCTATGGGCCGGCGTGGTTCTCCGATACGCGGGCACGCGCGATTGCCTTGCGAGGAACGGACAAGAATATGTTTACCACGATCTTCTACCCGGGCATGAGCCACCGGACCTCTTGGGTGAACCGCGATGGGATGGAGTGGCTGGACAAGCAGATCCACTTCGCCAACTGGACAGCAAAGGAGATTGCCGACGCTCCGACAACGCATGTGAGCACATGGGCCAAGGCGAACGGCGTCTACATCTCGAAGAGCTATATGCGCGAGGACCGTGAGGGCGGACTGGATGCCTTGGGGACCGGATTTCCCGGAATCAAGCGCGCGGACCTGATGGTTCTTCCGGATGAGGATTGGACTGCAAACAAAGATCGGCTAACCTACGAGGCCTGGGCGGCAAAGACCATGGCCGGGGAAGAGAAAGCGGCGCGATTGCATGCGGGGGCTGACGGGCAGTAAGAGGGGGCTATCGCACGATAAGAGATTCAGGTGGCGGAGTCTGTTGCAGCGAGGATCTCGTGCTGAGTCGCGAGCAGACGTTTTTCCGCAGCGGCTGCCTCGATCTGGCTATTGATCTCGGCACCGAGAAGCAGCGTAAGCCCGGTGAGATAAAACCACGTCAGCAGAATGATGACCGCTCCGAGAGAGCCATAGGTAACGGAGAAGTTATTGAAGAAGTGCAGGTAGACGCGGAAGCCGATTGAGGCCGCTATCCAGAGCACGATGCCGATGGCGCTGCCCGGCGTCAGCCAGCGCCAGCAACTCTTCTTCACGTCCGGCGCCCAGTAATAGATGACGGCGAAGAAGAGCGTGATGAGGCCGGTAACGATCAGCCAGCCAACGCTTCGGGTAGCGATAACGGCGACAGCGGAGAGAAGGTGATGCTCGATGCGGAGTTGCGCAAGGCGGGCGAAGAAATCGCTGGCCAGCATGGTCGAGAGGGTCACGGTAACGAGGACGGCAAGCACCAGCGTAACTCCGATCGCGGAGAGCCGGGCGCGCAGGTAAGAGCGCGTCTCCTGGACTTTGTAGACAACGTTGAGCGTGCCTTGGATGGCGGAGAAACCAACGGAGGCGGACCACAGAGCGGCGACAATTCCAAAGGTAAGTTTGCCGCTCGTCGCAGCGGCGGTCGTTTCATTAAAGGTCGCGAGCACCGTCCCCATCGCGGCCTGCGGAATGACGATAGCAAGATAATGCAGCAGAGTATCGTAGATGCTGGAGGCCGAACGGGCAGCAAGGCCAAGCAGCGAGGTCGCGCAGAAGAGAGTAGGAAAGAGGGCAAAGAGAAAGTAAAAGCCCAGCTCGGCAGCGCGGCCCACCAGGTTGTCGTCGAGAAAGGCTCTCCAGGTGCGTGCCGCGACAACGCGCAGGGGAATCCCTTGCAAATTCCAAAGTGAGTGAAGCGGCGAACGGGAGACATAGTCCCATATATGTTGCTGCCGCGCGTCCAAAGGCTTGACGAGATTGGGATCGGTTGAAATAGCGTGGAGTCCTCAAGGTTGTCATGCTCGTCTATCTATTAAGGTAGATGCGGCTTTACAGAGGATTGATGGTTGCTCGAATAGCCCGTAACGATGCGCGGAAGTGTGGATGCGCATCTAATGAAGATGGTGATCCATGTTTGAACGATGGCGAGCGCAGCCGTTTGTAGTGACAAAGGTGAAGCAGCTCTGGCGATTGGTGCGCGAGAGCCACGCGCAGCCGATGATAGGACAATCCCGGCTCGCCGAGATCGTTGGCCCCAGCGAGATGGGCGTGACCTTTATCGGGCACTCCTCCTTCCTGATTCAGATCGGGGGCCGCGCCGTGCTGATTGACCCTGTGTTCGTCACCCGGCTTATCCTTCTGCGCAGACAGCGCCGGGCCGGCCTGCGCATCAACGAGATGCCGGCCATCGATGCGGTCTTGCTCACTCATGCGCACATGGACCATCTGAACATCACGTCGCTGAGGCGCATCGTTCGCAGCGCGCAGATGCTGGGCAAAAAGGCCCCTGATGTGGTGGTGCCGCAGGGCGTCGAAGACCTGGTCGCAGGTCTCGGCTTCTCGCGCATTCATAAGATGAAGTGGTGGGAGCGGCTGGAGGTGCGGGGGCTCACGGTCACGATGACTCCCTGCAAGCACTGGGGCGCGCGCATGTTCAACGACACGCATCGCGGATATGGCGGCTACGTCATCGAAGCCGGAGGACAGTCGATCTACCATTCCGGAGACACCGCCTACTTCCCCGGCTTCGCCGAAATCGGCAAAAGACTCCGACCGCAGGGAGCGCTGCTGCCCATCGGCGCATACTTTCCCGACAGCTACCGCGCAGTGCACACCAGCCCTGAGGAGGCGATCCGCGGCTTTATGGAGTTGGGCGCGGAGTGGATGGTTCCCATGCACTATGGGACCTTTCGGCTGGGCCGCGAGCCGATGGATGAGCCCGTCGAACGGCTTACAACAGAGTCTGTGCGGCTGGGCATCAGCAACCGGGTAAGAGTACTAGAAGAGGGCGAGACATTGCGCGTTGGCGCATCGAAGACCGCCACAGTCAGGCTGGAACTGAACGCGCAGCAGCAAGGCATCTGACGTATTGCGTTGTCGGTATGTCCTACCATTTGTCTGCCTTCTGCCTGTCGAAGTTCATCGCGAAGTCGCGAAGGTTCAGGTTGGCGGCGAATTCAGATCGAGCTGCCCTGCCCCGACGGAGACGGATGGTTCCTCTCCATTATTCCAGCCAGGGAGCTCTTGCGAGCCCGTAATCAGACGCGCGCTGTCCTTGAAGGTCAGGTAGGTCCACGCCCACTGTCGAAAGACAGAGAGCCGGTTGCGGAAGCCGATAAGAAAGAAGATGTGGACGACGAGCCAGGTCATCCATGCGGGAAAGCCGCTCCAGTGACCCTTGAACGGCCATTCGATCTTGGCCACGGCGGCCTTGCGCCCGATCGTCGCCATATCGCCCTTGTCGAAGTAGCGAAACGGCTCGTTCTTCCCCGTGCCGTCGCTGCCCAACTCCGATGCCACCAGGCGCGCAATGCGCCTGGCAGCATACTTGCCCATCTGCATGGCAGGCTGCGCGACTCCGGGAACCTGTTTGCCGTCCTGTTCGAAGTGAGCGAGGTCGCCGCAGATAAAGATCTCCGGGTGTCCCGGAGGATTGAGGTACTCGTCAACCAGGACGCTTCCTCTTCGGTCCGTCTCGAAGCCCAGCAATTTTCCCAGCGGAGACGCCTGGACGCCCGCAGCCCATAGCGTGACCACGGCGTCGATGCGCTCGTCGCCGACGATGACATAGCCGGGCTGCACGTCGGAGACATGCGCATTGATGCGTAGTGTCACACCGAGAGCGTTGAGCTGCTCGCGAGCCTTTGCCTGGAGATCTTCCGGATACATGCCCAGAATGTGCGGAGAGCCTTCGAGGATGAGTACCTGCGCCCGTGAGGGATCGATGTGGCGAAAGTTCTTCATCATGTAGAGCTTGGCGATATCGCTAATGGCGCCCGCCAGCTCGACGCCCGTCGGCCCTCCGCCGATGATGACAAAGTTGAGTTGGGGATGCTTTCCCGTCTCCTGCATCTTGCGTTCGGCCAGTTCGAAGGCGAGCAACACCCGGCGGCGGATCTCGGTCGCGTCCTCGATCGTCTTAAGCCCCGGCGCGAGCTTCGCCCACTCATCGTGTCCAAAGTAGGAGTGCGTCGATCCGGTAGCAACGATGAGATAGTCATACTCGAGTTGAGCGCCTGTCTTCAGCTCAACGCGCTGTTCATCGACGTGGAAGGCGACAGCCTCGTCCATGAGGACTTCGATGTTGGGATAGTCGCTCAGCATGGAGCGAATGGGCTGCGCGATGTCGGCCGGCGACAGCATCGCCAGTGCAACCTGATAGAGCAGTGGCTGAAAGGTATGGTGGTTTCTGCGGTCGATCAGGGAGATGTCGAGGGGGAGCTTCGCGAGATTCAATGCCGCATGAATGCCGGCGAACCCTCCGCCGATGATGACGACCCGCTTGCGTTCAACGCTGCCTCTCGTTGTTGCATCAGCCATCGTTTGGCTCCTCCGCTTTGTCTCACTATATTCGATGCGAAAGCGGCCTATTCCGCTCATTTTCTTTCCTGCATCCCCGCATGGCCCGGGACTTTAGCAAGAGTCGTTCAAGGTTGCTTCTGCAAGGAGAGCGACACAAAACCATGTTCCCCCGCGACGGCGACGATATCTGTCACTTCGGCGGTACCGCGTATCTGCATCGGTGCGAAAGTTACAAGTCCGTTCGTATCCGATGTAACAGAAGACGTCTGCAAATCATCGTTCGGAGGCACGGGACAACGCCCGCGGTCGGGACAGGGCATCTGCCAGGCATCCACAGTCTGATGAATCTGAACCGGCACTCCAGCCACGGCATGGCCGACGGTATCGGTTACGCGCAGGGACACCGGAGCCAGCGTGCTGGCCGCTGCCACGGACTGCCCTGCCCCGCTGACGATCTCGAGCCTCCAGCCGGCAGAGCCTACGCCTTCCGCCGCGAAGCCCGCGCATACCGTCGTCCAGGCGCAGGCCGTTGCCGTTGCCTGCTCTCCCGCATCGAGCGGACCAGCGGTCGCCGTAGCCGATGCCATTCCCTGCGCATCTGACGCCGATTGCGCGAGCGAGAGTGTCATCGCGCCCGAGCTCGTCTGCCAGTCCACGCGCACACCGGCGGTCGGTTCGGAGTTGTCGCCCAACGCGACCTGCGGCTGCCAGGGCACGGTGGCATGGGCGGCGATATACTGCACGGCAACAACAGGGGTCACCGTGCGAATCCGGGCGACCGCCGTCAGCGAAGCGTTCTGGCTCCCATAGGCGCTCGCCGCCGACAGGCTGACGCTCCCCGGAGCGAGCGCCGTGACCGTCGTCGAAGCGGAACCGGATGCGTCGGTCAACACGGTGCAGGCGGCTGCTCCGCAGGCGTTGAACTGGACTGCTCCCGCGGTGGCCGTAAACGTAACCGGCCGGTTGGCCATGGGAGTCACTCCATCGGCGGCAATGAGCCTGACGGCAAAAGGAACGGCTGCCGTATCGCCCGCAAAGATCGTCCCCGACGGCGCGGCAACCAGGTTGAGTATCGGCTGCGGCGCGGCATAGGTGAGCGCGGCTGTCATCACCGTGGTGCCTCCAGTCGAAAGGTCGGTGACGGCGACATCTGCCGCGAACGCGGTGCTGGCGCCGAGCGTCCGCGACGATGGAACCGTCGCCACGATCGAGGTCGCCGTCCAACTGGACACCGTGGCCGCAACCCCATCTACCGTCACAACATTGCCGATACGGAATCCCTTCCCTGTAATCGTCACTTCGCCACCCGCCGCGCTGACGTTCGCCGGGCTTACCGAGTCGGCGGAGAGCACCCGCAGCCGGTAGACAAAATCAGGGCGGCCGTCGCCGCGCTGGTCGGCAACGGCAACGCGCAGTTGCCGCGACTGGGCGTTGGCGACCGTCACGGTCGTCAGGCCGGTGGCCGCACCGTTGAAGGCTGTAGCGGCGGCCACGCTGGGGAGCGTGCCCGGCGCATCGACGGCATTCCATATGCCGATCACGGGCATGGCCTTGAGCGTCGTGGCGAATCCCTGCTCATCGACGGCGGCAACCTCAATGGTGAAGCTATGGTGCGCCTGCACGTCGAGGCTGAACCAGGCAGTATGCCCATACGCGCACAGAGTCCCCGTCGACCAGCCATCGGCGGCGATGGCCGCAGGAGAGACCTCCGTTCCATCCAAACCCGTGTCACAGGTTGCAGCGGGACTGTCAGTAGAAAGATTTTTCACGCCGACGGAATAGCTAGTCTGAACCGTCGCAAGCTGCGGCACATCGGAGCCGGAAGGTTCCACCTGATTGACCCGATAGGGCCCCACGGCATAAGTGCCGGTATAGAGCGGATTCACTGGCTCTGTATCAATTTGAACATTCTGCCAGGTTCCATCGAGCATGGGAATCCGGCGAAGGTCATAGTAGCCCTCGTAGGACGCGGCTGAGGAGCCGCTGGTTTCAGGCGTAACAGCGAGAGCGCCCGTCACCGGATTGCCATTCGAGCCTTTGAACAGGAAGCCGGAGACCGACGAGACGGACTGCCACGCCTCCGGCACTCCCCAGAACTGATGCCATCGGCGGGCTACCACGTTGACGCCCTGCATTCCCTGCCCAGTCGGAAAGGCCAGCCTTCCACTGATCTCCTGCGCGCGGAGCAGGGTGTCCGTCTGCCCCGGCTGGGCCTGATTGCGCCCGATGAAGTAAAGCGTCGCCAGTGCCGAAAGATCGTCGGGGCGCAGCGTAAACGGCTGCGGCAGACACTGATAGGTGTAGGGCCCGCAGATGATGTCGATCGGATGCATGATCGGCCAGTTCAGCGCCTGATAGTACGTGGGCGCGGGGCTGCCGGTGAACACATTGTCGTTGACCTGCGACCAGCCCAGCCCGAGGACACGCCCGAAGGCGCGCATCAGTTCGTACTTCATCTGCATCTGCTGTTCGGGTGCAGGCCCGGTGCAGCGTCCGTTGAGAATGAGCAGAGCGTGCTCGATGTATCCGGCGGGCACGATGGAGTCCACGCTCTCGGTGACAGCGTTCTGCCGGCAGCCGCTGGGGTCGCTGGCGCCGTTTCCCAGCAGAAGATCGGTAACCGATCCGTCCCTGTCGTAGATGACGGCGATCTGTTTTGCCTGGTAGTTACTGCTCTGCACATCGGAGGGAAGGATGAGGCCGTTCGAGCCGAGGTAGACATCGGTGCCGCTGACGTCTTCGTCCAGCGATCCCCCGTAAGAGAGAGTGAGGCTTGAGGTGGGAACGTTCCAGACGCCGGCGGCGGCGTTGACGATGGCGTCCGCGGCAGCGTGATCGACATAGGCACTGAGGTCGCCAGAGTCGGTGAAGTAATGGGGCTGGTTGGTGTACCAGACGACGGGAACACCCGAGGTACTGAAGTACGACGGTCCGGTGACCCAGCGCGGGCCGCCGGCAAGAGCCGTTGCGGCGGAGAGCAGCCAGAAGATGGCAGGCGCAAGACTTCCTCGCAGAGCAAGCCCTCTTCGCAGAGTAGGGCCTCCCCGCACACAGGAGAGAGCCTCAACGAACATCGGCCGCCGCCTTTTGCCACGATGCGAGCAGTTTGACCACGGCATCGGCCGATGCCTGCTGCGTGGGAACCGAAGCGCGGCTGGAGGTATCGTCCCCGGTCGCAAGCAGGTTCGGGGTTGATCCCTCCGCTGCCTGCTGCGCCACGCCAAGCTGCGTCAGCGGCGGGACAGGACTGATCAGGAACGAGGCGGATTGCGGCAGCTTTGCTCCAAGCCAGCGAAGATCGACTACCGGCGACGACGAAGACGCCGCAGCAGCATTTCCTCCCACTGCTGCGCCGCTTCCTCGAATCGGGATAGCCCCATCCGTGCCGTCTACCGGCGAACTCAGGCCGGAGGGGCCGGGAGCATGTAACAGCATCAGCAGACGTTCCCCCAGCTGATAGCGGCGAACGTTGCCTGACCACAGCCCCGCCCATTCGCGCAGGGTGTAAGTGTCTCCGGAGACGCCGCGGATGGCCCGGCCGATGTGGAACTCGACTTCGACGTATCCCGAGGCAACGCCTTTGTCCTCGTGGGCGCGAACGGCAACCACCTCGCCGAGGAAGATTACATCGGCCTGATCCGACATCCCGTGAAGGACATCCTCGACCGTCTGCGGCATAGGCAGGGATGCAGCCGGGGCGTCCTGGGCGCGACTGAAGGATGCCGCAAGCAGCGCCATCGCCGCCATGGCGCAGAGATACCGGGATACAAAGAGAGTTCTGCCCATCTGCCATTACCGTCCTCTGTTCTTTTTCGGCAGAAAACGGCGAGGGATAAGCGAAGCCGGCACATTGTGGCAAAGAGCAACGGGAAGATTGTCCGCTGCAGGAGCAAGCCGGGAGCAATGAGGGAATTAGATCTCGGGGTAGAAGTCGAAGAAGGCGTCGATGCTCAGGCGCAACTGGGCTTCGATCTGCTCGCGGCTGCCTTCGAGGATGTGCATGGTGACATGAGCCTCGTTGCCGTTGTGCAGCGTGACCGGCGCCTCGCCCACGGCCGCGACCTCATCGGCGGGCAACAGCCTCATTCCATAGACTAAGGTGAGATTTGCCATAGCCTGATTGTTGCACCGAAACGCGGTCTGAATCCTTTTCCGCGACGGCGCATTTACACTAAGAGAGTCCATATGACTGAAAACAATACTCGCGATACCGTCATCCTCGGTTCCGGCTGCTCCGGACTGACCGCCGCCATCTATGCCGCACGCTCGAACCTCAAGCCTTTGGTGCTCGAAGGCCACGAGCCCGGCGGCCAGTTGTCGATTACGACGCTGGTGGAGAACTTTCCCGGCTGGCCGGATGGAATTCAAGGCCCGGAGCTGATCGAAAACATGAAGAAGCAGGCGATCCGCTTCGGCGCGGAACTGCGCATGGCCCATCTGGCGTCGATCGACCTGAACAAGCACCCGTTCGAGCTGAACCTCGGCAACGAGATCATTCATACCCGGACGCTTATTATCGCCTCGGGCGCGAGCGCGCGCTGGCTGAATCTGCCCTCGGAACAGGCCCTGATCGGGTACGGCGTCAGCTCCTGCGCCACCTGCGACGGCTTCTTCTTCTCCGGCAAGGAAATCGCCGTAATCGGCGGCGGCGACTCGGCCATGGAAGAGGCGATCTTTCTAACCCGGTTCGCGTCAAAGGTTACGCTGATAAACCGCACCGAACACTTTCGCGCCTCGAAGATCATGCTGGAACGTGCCATGGCGAACCCCAAGATCAAGTTCATATCGAGCACGACCGTCGAAGAGGTGCTTGGCGTGGAAGAGAAGGACGTCAAAGGGCTGCGCTTGAAGAACCGCGCCACCGGCGAGGAGTCGATCCTGCCGGTATCGGCGATGTTTCTCGGCATCGGCCATACGCCGAACGCGCTGGCCTTTAAGGGGATGATGGACCTTGACGAGGACGGCTATATCCTGACCCAGAACAACGTCTTTCCCACGCTGAACGGTAAGCCCATCCCCGGCGTCTTCGCCTGCGGCGACATTCAGGACCGCCGTTACCGGCAGGCGATTACGGCAGCCGGATCGGGCTGCATGGCCGCGCTCGAAGTGGAGAAGTTCCTCGAAGAGCATGGCAGATAAGGCAGGATAGATGTCGATTGCGGACAATCTCGCCAACCTGCACGAAAGGATCGCGGAGACATGCCGCCGGGTCAACCGCGCGGAGAGCGATGTCGCCCTGATGGCCGTCAGCAAGGTCCATCCCGTCGAGGTCATCCTTGAGGCCTACGCCGCGGGGCAGCGCCTGTTCGGCGAGAACCGCGTGCAGGAGTTTCAGGAGAAGTCGCAGCATCTCAATAACCTTGGCGACGCCAGGTTCCACCTGATCGGGCCCTTGCAGTCAAACAAGACCAACCGCGCGGCTGAACTCTTCGACGCCGTCGATACCGTCGACTCGCTGAAGATTGCGCAGCGGCTGAACAGCGCCGCCGCTGCGCTCGTCAAGAAGATGACGGTGCTGGTCGAAGTGAAGCTAAGCCATGAGGAGTCCAAGCACGGAGTGGCTCCTGAGGAACTACCCGGCCTGCTAACCGCTGTGGAGACGCTGGAATCGATCGAGGCAGTCGGGCTGATGACGGTTCCGCCGTGGTCGGAGGACGCGGAGACGGCGCGCCCGTACTTTCGCGAACTGCGACGGCTGCGCGACGAGGCGCAAAAGGCGCATCCGGCGATCATGCAGTTGTCGATGGGAATGTCCAACGATTTTATCGTTGCGATTGAAGAGGGCAGCACCTGTGTCCGGGTGGGAACGGCGCTGTTCGGAAAACGGGAGTATCCGGCTTGATCGAGGACACTTTCAACTTCGCACAGGATGTTCCAGACGGATGCACGCTTACCGTGCGGGTGCGTCCCGGCGCAAAGAAGAACGACATTGCCGGCCTGCACGCCGGGGCGGTAAAGATCTCGCTGACCGCGCCGCCGATCGATGGCCGCGCCAATGACGCTTTGATTGAATTTGTCGCGGAGCTACTGCGGATTCCGCGGGCGCGGGTCTCGCTGGTGGGCGGCATGAGCAGCCGCATGAAAGTGTTGCGCATTACGGGAAAGAGCGCGGCCGAGGTACAGGCCGCGCTCTTTCCTGTTGCATCATGCTGAGTACCCGTCCTATTTGAAAGTAGCCGTCGCGGTGGGAGCGACGGTGATTCCCTCACCTTCGGCTGCCGTCACCTTGACATTGGTTCCGGTCACCTGAGCATAGGCGATCTGCATTCCTTTTTTGGCCTGAATATCGACGTTCTTCATAACCAGATTTTTGACCGGAGCCTCGGGCAAACCGATGATGACGCCGGCCCAGGCGCTGTTAACCGATTTAACGTTCTCGATGGTGATGTTGTGGAAGTGGGGGGTGAGCCGCTGAACCGGCTCCGCCTTGACCTCGCCCTCGGGCAGCGTCTTTGGGTAGTACTCGCTAATAAGGATGGAGGTCTTGACGTTCTCCATGGTGATGTCTTTGAAGGAGATGTTGCTGACGTCGTTGCCGCGGTCGCGGTTGGCCTTGATGCGGATGCCCTGGTCGGTGCCGTTGAAGTGAATGCGCTCGGCGTGAATGTTCTGCGCGCCGCCGGCGATCTCGCTGCCGATGGAGAGGCCGTGGCCATGCATGAACTGGCAGTCGGTGATGGTGATGTTTTTGCTGGGCGAGTCGGGGCCGGGAGAGTTGATGATACCGCTCTTGATGGCGATGTTGTCGTCGCCCACATCGGCATAGACGTGGTCAATCACCATGTTGGTGGAGCTGAAGGGATCGATGGCGTCGGTGTTGGGGGAGTGCTGCGGCGCGAGGATGCGCACGTTGCGGATCACCATGTCGTCGGTGTAGTAGGGGACGACCTGCCAGCTAGGCGAGTTCTGAATAGTTACACCTTCAAGGCGCACATGCTTGCAGTGGTCGAAGACGACCAGCCGCGGACGAAACTGGATCTTCCCGACGATGCCGGAGCCGCGATGCGCGCGAGCCTCCGCCCACCAGCTCTCGCCGTTGCCGTCGATTGTTCCGCTTCCGGTGATCGCGACGTTCTGAGCGTTGATGGCGCTGACCAGCGACTGCGTGCCCGGAGCGCGGAACTCCGTCTTCGCGGGAAAGTCGGCGTGATCGGGCGAGCCGAACAAGGTTGCTCCCTTAGCCAGGTCAAGCGTGATGTTGCTCTTGAGCACGATGGGTCCCGAAACAAAGGTTCCCTCGGTGAGCGTCACCGTGCCGCCGCCGGCTTTGGCGCAATCGTCGATTGCGGACTGAATGGCCTTGGTGTCTTTGGTTGCTCCGTCCGCCTTTGCGCCGTAGTCCTTGGCGTCGCAGACCTTGCCCGCCGCCATCGCCGGAATAGCCGTGGCAAATGCCAGAGCCGCCACTGCGATTGACGTCCATCGAATATCACGTGTCTTCATGTTGTCTCCCTGCGCGTTCGGCGCCCAAGAGAGATATTACCTGCAATTGGTCATACCACAACCGGGTCACAAAGATTTTTAGCAAATGCGGACCTGTAACTGGTTGATTTGACATCATGGCTTCGCGGTCGTATGGTCGATATAGACCGCAAATGGGGCACAACGGCTTCCATGCCGGCTTGGCTGGCAGCGGTAAAAGATCAGATGACGACGATAATGCCAAATCCGAACTCCACCCTCAGCTGCTGTTGCTGTCGCAGGGTGGGGCGTGCCTAGGCGAATCGTAAATCAGGGCTAAAAGATTCGAGCAGCACAGCACCCACCCAGAGCAAATGAGCCGGGCGGGTTTTTTTATGGAAGAAGCGCTTTCGACTTGTGCGAGAGGGCCGATCGGCCGGGTGCTGAATTTGTCTTATCTGTCTTTACATCAATAGCCTGGGAGAAGGAAGGCCCGGGAAGAATCTCTGAAAGAAGAAAAGAGGAAAGAAAACATGTCGCTACGCATTAATGATGAAGCTCCCAATTTCACCGCCGAGACTACCCAGGGCACAATCAACTTCCATGAGTGGATCGGTGACGGCTGGGCCGTTCTGTTCTCGCACCCGAAGGACTTTACCCCCGTTTGCACCACCGAACTGGGCAGCATGGCCGGCCTCGAACCCGAGTTCAAGAAGCGCGGCGCCAAGATCCTTGGCATCAGCGTCGACCCGGTTGCCAGCCACGCGAAGTGGGCCGTCGACATCGAAGAGACCCAGGGACACAAGGTCAACTACCCCATGATCGGCGATCCCGAGTTGAAGGTAGCCAAGCTGTACGACATGCTGCCGGCTGATGCGGGCGAAACGTCGGAAGGTCGTACCCCGGCCAATAACGCCACCGTACGCACGGTCTTCCTGATCGGCCCGGATAAGAAGATCAAGCTGCAACTGATCTACCCGATGAGCGCCGGACGCAACTTCTACGAGATCCTCCGCGCTATCGATGCGATCCAGTTGACTACGAAGCACAAGGTCTCCACCCCAGCCAACTGGAAGGTTGGCGAGGACGTGATTCTTGCCGGCACGGTGTCGGACGAAGAGGGCAAGAAGCTGTATCCCGACAGCTTCAAGAAGATCAACTCTTACATCCGGACGATCGCCCAGCCTAAATAAGGCTGCTCCCGATGGGTAAAACTCGATGCAGGCAGACCGCCACGCGGACGATTTTGCGTGGCGGTCTGCTGTAATACTCGGTGTCATGCAACTCGCCGAAAAGAAGAGCGACGAGATGCAGGTACTATGGAAGAGAAGCACTCTGGGGTTGAATGTTGTTGGCACGGCAGGCAATGCCAGGAACGTATGTCGAGCTTGGATACAGGCTGGCAACGATGAGCACCGATGGCGAAGTGGTTAACGCGCTGGTCTGCAAAACCAGTATTCATGGGTTCAAATCCCATTCGGTGCTCCAATAAAATCCCATCCGACACAACGTTGCGGTAATCTTCGCCCTTCGCGTCATGCGCTGGCTTTGCGCCTGACCATCCAGCGCAGCAGCGGAGCGCCCCACGTTCCCATCGCCAGCAGGGCTCCAAACAGCACGACTGCATCGATGCTTTCGCGCCCTTCGTGCGACCAATACGCCGCGGGATCGAGATTGAGCCACAGTGCAAACTCGTCCAGCGTCAGCGCCGCGCCGATCCCATAGCCCATCGAGAGAAGGCGGCTCATCAGGATCGACTGCGGTGTGCTTCCGGTTCCCACCTCGGCCAGCGTTGCATAGCCGCTGATAAGCAGCAGCAGAATTCCCCATACCAGGTGATGGATGTGCCGGCCACCCATCTCCACGTACCCGAATGGCCCGATATGGTGTGTGATTGAGGCCACGAGCAGCCTCACGGCAAGAAAGGTGACAAAGAAGCTCACCGATGCCAGAAAGAGACGGCGATGAGGCCGGTCGGGAATCCGTTGATTGACGATCAGGCCGATGCGGGTCAGATGCAGCACCAGAAGGACCACGACCGTCAAAACGCCGATAAAGATCAGTAGAATCCATGCTCCGGGAATGTGCATCCACCACCATTATCACGACAGGCGCTCCCGGAGCGAGAGCCTTTTCCCCGGCACGAAAGCCAACCCGTGCGATTGCGGATATTTCCATTCATAACGGCATAAGGCTCAGAGACGGCATAAAGGATGGCATAAGAAAGGGCGCTGCGAAAGCGCCCTCCTCTCCCGGTCATGCAAGCTTCGGAAATCTATTTTGATGCGACAACGTTGTTTTTCTGTGCGATCTGCTCGATCAGTTGCAGATGCTGGCCGATCATTTGAGCGCCCTGCGAGATAACGTCCTTCAGCGCAGGATTGGAGGTATTCAACCCCGCCTGCTTGAATTCCTTCTCATCCTGCTGATGGTCCTTCACCATGTCCTTGATATACGCCTTGTCGAAGGCGTCGCCATTCAGAGCCTGTAGCTTGGTCATCGTCGATTTGGTCTTGGAAGACGGTTTGTCGGGCGGCTTCACGCCCAGTTGCTGCGCCACCTGTTTCATCTCGGTGCCAAGTTTCGTGTGATCGTCCACCATCTCCCGCGCGAATTGCTTTACATCCGGATTGCTGCTCTTTTCAAGGGCGAGCTGGCCAAGCTGAACCTCGGCCATGCCGCCTTCCAACGCTTCATGGACAAAGGCTTTGTCCATCATCGCCTCGGGGCCGTTCGGATCCTGGTTTGCGGTGAGGGGACGGTCCATCGGAGAGGCGCCGGATTGCGAACCGGGCACAGTCTGCTGCGTTGGAGACGTCGGCTGCGACGGCATGCCGGGATTCATCTGCGCGGTTGCGGAGGCGGCACTCAAAGCGCCCGCCACTGCGAGAACAAGGGGGCTTCTGCATAGAAACCTGGCAAGCATCTGACAATTTGTTTTCATGGTTTGGCTCCTGAGTTGGGGTTCGAAAAAGTCATTCCACTGCAGCTTCCACCTGGAATGCTTCGTTCGCGATCCGCTTACAGTCGCTTGAATTTAAGGTGCATATGGCTTCCCTGCGGTTGCATCGAGAGAGCAAGGGGCTGTCGATTTCTCTTCTCCCCCAAATGCGAGCTGCGTAAATCATAGAAACCACGAGAATTTTCCTGCAATGCTGCAAGCAGTTTTAACGAAATAGATACTGCGGAGAGGACCATTTCGACCTGATTTAAAAACTGCGCGGCGACCATAAGGCCGCCGCGCAGTTTTTAGCAATTACCTTACTTTGCGTGAGTGGTAAACGTGAACGTCGTCGTGCTGTGTCTCGGCGCTCCCGGCTTCAGCTCCGTGCTGGGAAAGTTCGGGTGATTAGGCGAGTCGGGAAAGTGCTGCGTCTCCAGGCAAAGCGCGCCGTTCTTCACATAAGGCTTGCCGCTCTTGCCATGCACCGTTCCATCAAGGAAGTTACCGGTGTAGAACTGCACGCCCGGCTCGGTCGTCGTTACCGTCAGCACGCGGCCGGTCTCAGGGTCGTAGACGCGCGCCGCCGTCTTGCTCTCCCCGTTGGCTCCGCGCAGTACCCAGTTGAAGTCGTAACCGCCGGCGAGCTTGAGCTGCTCGTTGTTGTCGTGGATACGCTTGCCGATCACGATCGGCTTGCGGAAATCGAACGGCGTGCCCTCAACCGGCTCCAGCACCCCGGTGGGGATCAGGCCGGCATCGACCGGCGTGAACGTGTCGGCGGCGAGCATCAACTCATCGTGCAGGATGGTTCCGTTGCCCTCGCCCGAGAGGTTGAAGTAGGAGTGGTTGGTCAGGTTCACTACCGTGTCCTTGTCGGTGGACATGCTGTAGTCGATGCGCAGCGCGTTGTGGTGCAGCGTATAGCGCACGTGCGCGGTCAGGGTACCCGGGAATCCCTGGTCGCCGTCCTTGCTGACCAGCGTCATCTCCACACCGTCGGGAATCGCGCGTCCCTGCCACACCAGCTTGTCGAAACCGACGTTGCCGCCGTGCAGCGCGTTGATGCCATGATCGTTCTTGGGAACCTGATAGGTCTTGCCTTCAAGTTTGAAGCTGCCATGCGCGATACGGTTGCCATAGCGCCCGACGATGGCGCCAAAGTAGGTTGTCGGATCGGCGATGTAGCCCGCCAGCGACGTGTGCCCCAGCACGATGTCGGCCTTCTTGCCGTCCCGATCCGGCACATCGAGCGAGACGATGCGCGCACCGTAGGTCATGATGCGGGCTTCGAGCACGTCACTCTTCAGCGTGTAGATATCCACGGCTTTGCCATCTGGCGTCGTTCCAAATGCGGCCTTCGTCACTGCTCCCTGTGCTGCCATCGCGGTTGTCATGGTAAGCAGGATAACCTTTGCGAGTGTCGTCGTCATGTATTCCTCTGTTCTTTGCCTGCGAGCGGTCTGTGTTTGTGCCCCGGTGCGTCTCTCTCGGGACACGGTCGCGCGCTAATCGGCAACCTTCGCCACTATACTGCAACCCTCCCGCCGGTACGAAACGGCGATAAGATGGAGCGTCAGTTTAATCCCCTCAAGGACGACCATGAAACTCAGAAGCAGAACGCTCCCGTCGCTTGCCCTCCTGCTGTTTAGCCTCGCCTGCCTGAACCCCGCCGCCGCCTCGGCAGCGTCGCCCGACCACTGGGTGGGCACCTGGGCCGCCGCTCCCGTCGCCCAAGCAAATCCGGATGCCAAGATCGGCAGCGCCGACACCACCTTCCGCGAGATCGTCCACGTCTCTATCGGCGGCCCCGCCGTCCGCATCATCCTGACCAACGAACTCGGCCGCGACTCGCTGACCATCGGAGCAGCCGACGTCGCGCTCAGCGCCGGGGGCAGCGAGATCAACCCCTCCGCTGCGGGCGCGCTCACTTTCAATGGACGGCCGTCGATCACCATCCCGCCGGGAGCGCTCGTGGTCAGCGATCCCGTCAACCTGAAGCTGCCTCCCTCTTCGAACCTCGCCGTCAGTATCTTCGTTCCCGCGCAGACCATCAGCCAGATAACGCAACATAGCTTCGCCGACCAGACCAGCTATACCGCCACAGGCAACGTCGCCAGCGCCACAACTCTCAGCGTCCCGGAGGAGATCGAGTCATGGCCCTTCCTCAAGGGAGTTGACGTCAAGGCCGACGAAAAGACCGCGGCCATCGTAGCCTTTGGTGACAGCATTACCGATGGCGCGCACAGCACACGCAACGCCAACGCGCGCTGGCCTGACGTGCTCTCTCGCCGCCTGCTCGCCGACAAGAAGACCGCCAATCTCAGCGTGCTCAATGAAGGCATCGGCGGCAATCGCGTGCTGCATGACGGCTACGGCCCTAGCGCTCTCGCACGCTTCGACCGCGATGTACTCGCTCAGGCAGGCGTCAAGTACCTCATCATCCTGGAGAGCATCAACGACATCGGCCACGCCCAGGATCCGCACCGTCCTTACGACGTCGTCTCCGCCGACGACCTCATCGCCGGACTCAGCCAGCTTGCCACCCGCGCCCACACGCACGGCATCAAGGTCTTCGGCGCGACCCTCACTCCCTATGTCGGGGCAAAGTACTCCTCACCCGCCGGCGAGACCATGCGCGCCGCAATCAACGAATGGATTCGCACCACCAATCAGCTTGACGGCGTCATCGACTTCGACAAGGTGACGCGCGACCCGGCAAATCCCACAGTCTTTTTGCCCGCCGACGACTCCGGCGACAACCTTCACCCCGGCGATGCGGGATACAAGGCCATGGGCGACTCCATCGACCTGAAGCTCTTCAAAAAATAACTTGATCTGTTAAAAAGAAAAGACCGCGGATTGTGTCATCCGCGGTCTTTTTCTGGTTTCTTGCTACTGCAACTCGTAACCGGCGAAGAAGTAGCCGATCTCAAATGCCGCCGTGTCCTCGGCGTCGGAGCCATGGATGGCATTCTCGCCGATCGACGCCGCGAACTTCTTACGGATCGTGCCTTCCTCGGCCTGTGCCGGGTTGGTCGCGCCCATCAGCTTGCGCAGATCGGCAATGGCGTTGTCCTTCTCCAGCACCATCGGGAAGATGGGGCCGCTGGACATGAACTCGGTTAGTTCGCCGAAGAACGGACGCGCCGCGTGAACGTGATAGAAGCCCTCGGCCTGAGCCTTGGAGATCGACAACCGCTTGATGGAGACAATCTTGAAGCCCGCCTTTTCAATCTCGGCGAGAATGGCCGCGGCATGGCCCTTGCGAACCGCGTCCGGCTTGATAATACTGAATGTGCGCTGTGACAACGTGAAATCTCCTCTGTGGATGCTTATCCATCCAGTGTAAAACAACCGCGGAGGCAGTCACTGCCGGCAAAACGGCCATCAAAATAATCTGGAGCCCACCCAATGCGCAAAACAGCCTGGATATGGTTCGCCGGTTTCGCCGCGTGGGTGGTCGACGGCCTGGTCGGCATCCATTATCACAACTGGCTGCACGCTCAGCTGGCGTTTATTGTGGCCATGGTCTTCCTGGTCGCCGCCATCTTCTACCGCAGGCAGGAACGCTGAAGCAGTATCCGCGGCGTCAAACAGTCGAAGATGCCGGGCCAGCCGGAATGAAGTCGATCGAACTTGCTACTCAGGCCCTACCCAGCACCTTGGCCATGGTCTCACCGATCTCGGCGGGTGACTTCACCACGTGAATCCCGGCATCGGCCATCGCCTTCATCTTGCTCTCGGCCGTGCCTTCGCCGCCTGAAATGATCGCACCGGCATGGCCCATGCGGCGTCCCGGAGGCGCCGTCTGACCGGCGATAAATCCGACCACCGGCTTCTTCACATTGGCCTTGATGAACTCCGCAGCCTTCTCCTCGTTGGTGCCGCCAATCTCGCCGATCATGATGATGGCTTCAGTCTCCGGATCGTCATTGAGCAGGCGCAGCGCATCGATGTGGTTGGTCCCGATGATCGGGTCGCCGCCGATGCCGATCGCCGTCGACTGCCCGATACCGCGCGTCGTCAACTGATACACCGCCTCATACGTCAGCGTGCCCGAGCGCGAGACGATGCCGACGTTGCCTTCCTTGTGAATCCGGCCCGGCATGATGCCGATCTTCGCCTTGCCCGGCGAGATCACGCCCGGGCAGTTCGGCCCGATCAGCCGCGACTTCGAGTCCTTCACAATCTCCCAGACCTTCACCATGTCGAGCGTAGGAATGCCCTCGGTGATGCAGATCACCAGCGGAATCTCCGACGCCGCTGCCTCCAGAATTCCATCGGCGGCAAACGGCGGCGGCACAAAGATCACCGTTGCATTCGCGCCCGTCTCCTTCACCGCCTCTTCGACAGTGTTAAAGACCGGCCAGCCCTCATGGATCGTGCCGCCTTTGCCCGGCGTCACGCCGCCAACGATCTTCGTTCCGTATTCCGCGCAGCCCTTGGCGTGGAAGGTGCCCTCGCGCCCTGTAATGCCCTGCACGATCAGCCGCGTATTCTTATCGACCAAAACCGCCATTATTTACCACCTTTCGCAGCGGCCACTGCAAGATCAGCGGCTTCCTTCATCGTTGTGCCCACCTGAAAATTCAAGCCTGATTCCTTGAGGATTTTGCGGCCCTCTTCCACGTTCGTGCCTTCGAGCCGAAGAATAATCGGCACCTGAACGTTCAGCTTCTTCGCCGCCGCAACCACGCCCTGGGCCAGCACATCCACCCGCAGGATGCCGCCGAAGATATTGATGAAGATGGCCTTCACATGCGGATCGCTCAAAAGGATGCCGAAGGCGTTCTCAATCTGTTCCTGATTGGCGCCGCCGCCGACATCGAGGAAGTTTGCCGCGGAGCCGCCGGCATACTGGATGATGTCCATCGTCGCCATCGCCAGACCGGCGCCGTTCACCATGCAGGCAATCGTGCCCTCCAGCTTGATGTAGTTCAGCGCGAACTTGCTGGCTTCGACCTCGAGCGGGTCCTCTTCGGAAAGATCGCGCAGTTCCTTCAGATCCTTGTGCCGGAACATCGCGTTGTCGTCGAAGTTGATCTTGCAATCGAGCGCCAGCAGCTTGCCGTCCTTCGTCGTAATGAAGGGATTGATCTCCATCAGCGTCGAGTCCGTATCGACAAAGGCCCTGTATAGCCCGGTCATAAAGGCAACCGCTTGATTGATCTGCGCCGTCTTCAGTCCCAGTTTGAAGGCCAGCCGCCGCGCCTGATACGGCTGAAAACCGACTGCCGGTTCGATGTACTCCTTATAGATAGCGTCGGGAGTCCTGGCCGCGACCTCTTCAATCTCCATGCCGCCGGACTGCGAGGCCATGAACACGATCTTTGCCGAAGCCCGATCCAGCACCAGCCCGAGATAAAGCTCACGGTCGATCGCCGAGCCTTCTTCGATCAGCAACCGCTGCACCTTCTGCCCGGCAGGCCCGGTCTGGTGCGTCACCAGTTGCATCCCCAGGATCGACTTCGCCGCGGCGTCAGCCTCTTCCAGCGACTTTGCCAGCTTTACGCCGCCACCCTTGCCCCGCCCCCCGGCATGAATCTGCGCCTTCACCACAACGACCTTGTTTCCTGCGCCAAACAGCGCCTTGGCCGCGGTATCGGCCTCTTCCAGAGTGGTTGCCATCTCGCCGCCCGGAACCGGCACACCGTACTTCCGCAAAATCTCTTTAGCCTGATACTCGTGAATTTTCATAGGTATTGTCGCGAATTGCCCGCCCCTGAAGTGTAGCGGACGCAAACAACCACCCGCAACCAAATCTCGCACAAGCGTGCGGTTACCGTCCTCGCGGCTATCGCTTTCACGCGCCCCTTAGCAAAGCATTCACTCCTCCGGGCATAGGAGGACTCTCTTAGGCTAAGATTCCTGCGATGAGAAAAGATGATTCAAACCATGAACTAACTCGTAGGGACTTGCTGCGCCTCTCCACCGCCGGAGCCACCCTGCTGGGTGCCCGGCTCGCGTTTCCCGGCCTGGCCTCGGCAGCAGAACCGGCCTTCGCTGCTCCCGCCTCGAAGTCGGCAACGAGCCTCTACACCACGCTTCTGCAGGACTGGTGCGACGGCATGATCGCTCACCAGGTGACCTCCGCCGATCCCGCGCTCCGCGGAGGTCTGCTCTGCCCGGCCTGCGCGCTGATCCACGGACGCTGCGGCGATGCCGTCTATCCATTGCTGCGCGTGGCCCACACCACCGGCCAGGAGAAGTATCTGCGCGCCGCAATCCTTGTGCACGACTGGTCCGAACGCCAGGTAAGCCGTGCCGACGGCAGTTGGATCAACGACGTCACCCTCAGTTCGTGGCAGGGCATCACTGTCTTCCACGCCATCGCGCTCGCCGAGGCGCTCCACCATCACGGGTCCATCCTCGATGCCGCAACGCGCCGCCGCTGGACCGACCGCCTCGCCCGCGCCGCCAAGTTCCTCGACGGCTTTATCACCATCGAGACCGGCAACATCAACTACCCGGTCACCGCCTCCTTCTGCTTCGCGCTCTGCGGACAGGTACTTGGCGATCAACATTATGCGGACCGCGCCCGCAAGCTCGCCCACACGGCTCTCGACTACTTCACGCCCAACGGCTTTCTTTACGGCGAAGGGCATCCCCTCAAGGCGGTCACGGCGAAGGGCTGCCATCCCGTCGACCTCGGCTACAACGTGGAGGAGTCGCTGCCCGCGCTCGCGCAATACGCACTGCTCGCCAACGACAAGGCGGTCCTCGACCAGACTCTTGCTGCCATGCGCACGCACATGGAGTTCATGCTGCCCGACGGCGCGTGGGACAACAGTTGGGGCACGCGCAACTACAAGTGGAGTTGGTGGGGTAGCCGCACCAGCGATGGCTGCCATCCCGCCTATGTCCTGCTGGCCGGGCACGATCCGAAGTTCCGCGAAGTGGCCGAGCGCAACGTCGAGCTGATGGCCGCATGCACCCACAACGGCCTGCTCTACGGCGGCCCGGACTACTTCGCGCACGGCGACCTGCCTTGCATCCACCACGCGTTTACGCATGCCAAATCGCTGGCAACGGTCCTCGATCGCGGCAAAGATCTCGCGCCTGCCAAGCGCGTCTCCCTGCCGAGGGAAGATGCCCGCGGACTTAAAACTTATCCCGAGATCGGCACGCATTTGGCAGCCATCGGCGACTGGCGCGCCACTGTCACCGAGTACGACTGGGATTACGTCGAGCACGTCCAGGCGGGCGGTGGCGGGTCAGGCGGCGGTCACGTCTCCGGAGGAGCCATGTCGCAGCTCTACCATCGCAGGCTTGGCCCCATCCTCACCTCCAGCATGACGAAGTACCAGATGATCGAGATCTCCAATCAGCAGGCCTTCCTCGATAAGCCGCACATGCCGCTCACCCCGCGCATCGAGTATGCAGCCGAGCAAACCTACAACAGCCTCAGCGACTTCGAGGCAATCCTGAAGGCAACCAGCTCTGCGGGCAGCATCGCCTTCGACGCTCGCGGTCGGCTCCTCACCGCCTCCCGCAAGCCTGTTCTCGGCGGCGACATCGACTACCACCTCGCCTACAACCTCAACGATTCCGCCGTAGAGATCGTCGCGAACGCCAGCGGCACAGTATCCAATACGGGATCGCTTCGCTTCATCCTTCCCATCGTCTCGCGCTCCGGAGAGGCAGTCGAGCAGCCGGATCGGAAGACGATTCACATTCGCAAGCCAGGTGGAACTCTTACCGTTCGCACCAGCGCCGCGCAGGGCTTCGAGGCAGTGCCGAAAGAGCGGACCTTCAACCTGGTCCCCGGTCTGGAATGCCTGGCGCTCGCCGTCGCCATGCAGCCTGGTCAGGAGATTCGCATCCAGATGGAGGCGCCGCTCAAGGAGTAGCCGCACCTGTCAACCTGCCTCCCCGGTCTTTGAACAGGCATTTGGAACGGTGCTGACTAGCCATCGCTCCGTGTGACATGCGCTCCTGCAAACATCCTGTAGGCCAGAAGCGTGAGCAGCAGAAAGATCGCAGCTACGACCAGGTTGGGATAGACGATCAGCCCGTCAATACGCGGCTCGGATCCGGGACGGCCTGCCCACCAGCTCGATCCCAGCAGAAGAAACGGGATATAGAACAACGGCGTCCAGTACGAGACGGCGATGAAAGCGGCCACCTTCATTGCAACTTCAGGCTCCCGCGAATCGCGCCACAGGAGCCACGCTCCCACAATCGATACTCCCGCCAACAGGAAAAGCATCAGTGCTCCGTGAAAGCGCGCGTGAGGATGCCACTCCGGATTCAGCAGGTGGTTCGAACTCCAATCCAGAATGAAGGACAGGATGCTGCCGCCCAGCAGGACAAACGTCATGATGATCTTTGCCAGTTTGATTCGCGTCATCTGCTTTAACCTCTCGTTTATTATATGAGTAACCGCTCACTATTATTAGTATGATCGACAATCGTCTGTCAACAGGATTGATCGACCGCCCGGCGGCTGTCACACTGGAGGCAGCACACTATGAACCAGCAAAAACAGGAGCCGTCAAAGCCGAGGGGAAGGCCCAGTCGCCGACCCCAGATCATCGCTGCCGCGGAGAGTCTGATTCGCAGCCAGGGGCTGGCCAGCGTCACCACGCGCGCCATTGCCGCCGAAGTGGGCTGCTCGGAGGGCGCGCTCTATGTCCACTTCAAGGGACGGCTGCAACTGTTGCTGGCAGTTCTCGAAGAGAGCCTTCCCGATATGGTGGTCCCATTGCAGACGCTTGAACAGTCCGTCGGAAAGGCGACACCAAAGCGAAATCTGGAGAAGGCGCTGCGAGCCATGTTCACGTTCCACACCCGCGTCGCCCCTATGCTCTGTGCCTTGTTTGCCGACCCTGAACTGCTGGCTGCTTATCGGAAATCGCTCGCCAATCACAATAAGGGACCGCACCGTGCTATCTCCCGGATACGGGGCTACATCCGCGCAGAACAAGAGCTTGGACGCATCCACAAGGATATCGACGCGCAATCCGCGGCAACCATGCTGATGGCAGGCTCATTCTTCCATACCTTTGTGGAGCAGTTCACAGGCAAGGCGGATCGCTTCGACGCCTTCTCCAAAGCTCTACTGGCATCCGTGCTCCGAGGCTAGTCTGTATTGGCATAGAGCTTCGACCCGGCGGGCGCAAAAGACATGGCCGGCGCTCTACCTGCTAACCTTGAAACAATGCCCTCGCAACCCCATTTAAAGCAGATCGTCGAAGGCCGTCGAACTCTTACCCGCGAAGCCGCGCACGCGCTGATGCAGCAGATTCTTCGCGGTGAGTTGTCCGAGATCCAGCTCGCCGGCCTGCTGGGGGCGCTGGCCGCGCGCGGAGAGACTGCCGCCGAGGTCGCCGGATTCGTCGAGGCCATGCGCGCCGCGGCCGTCCCCTTCCCGCTCGACGATGACGAGCGCCGTCAGCTGGTGGACACCTGCGGAACCGGCGGCGACGCCAGCGGCAGCTTCAACATCTCCACCGCCACCGCACTTGTGGCCGCCGCCGCCGGGGCCACGGTGGCCAAGCACGGCAACCGCGCCGTCACCTCGCAGTGCGGCTCCGCCGACATCCTCGAGGCTCTAGGCGTCTCCGTCGATCTCTCCCCCGCCGCCGCTGCTGCAGCGCTGCGCAAGCACCGCTTCGCCTTCCTCCATGCCCCGGCGATGCAACCGGCGATGAAGGCCGTCATGCCGGTGCGCCGCGCGCTCGGCGTTCGTACCGTCTTCAACGTCCTCGGCCCGCTCACCAACCCTGCCGGAGCCGCGGCGCAGGTCATGGGCGTCTACGCACCGCATCTGGTTCCGCTGGCCGCCGAGGCCATGGCCCTGCTCGGCACGCGCCACGCCTTCGTCGTCCACGGCGACGGTGGGCTGGACGAACTCTCCATCAGCGGTCCCAGTCAGGTAGCCGAGGTCCGCAACGGAACCGTCACGCTCCTCACTCTGGCTCCCGAGGATGCCGGTCTCGCGCGAGCCCCGGTCGAGGCCCTTCGCGGAGGCAATGCCGAGACCAACGCCGCTATCCTCGAAGCTATCTTCAGCGGCGAGCGCGGCCCACGGCGCGACATCGTTCTGCTCAACGCCGCCGCCGTCCTGGTCGCCTCGGAACTTGCGCCTACCCTCACCGAAGGCGTGGCCAAAGCTGCCCAGGCCATCGACAACGGAGCCGTCAAAGCTCTCCTCGCAGCCCTCCGCAGCTGACGTTAGCCAGCCCGAGCAATCCCCCTGCAAACGTCATCTCGACCGGAGCAAAGCGGAGTGGAGAGACCCCTGTATCTGTTGTTGCTTCTTTTACGCCGTTTCCACTGAGTTAGTTTTATAGAAAGCCCTCCTGAGATAACGAGTAAAGACGCAATACAGGGGTCTCTCCACTACGGCGGCAAGAAACGCCACCTTCGGTCGAGATGACGTAAATTTTGAGCAGCGCCATCGGCAGGGAAGTACAATCCCGCATAGTCAAAGGAGAACTGCTTATGTCCTCATACGCTCCGCCGCCGCCTCTCTTCGACCCCTCCATGGTCACAACCGCGCTCGAACTTCCCGGCTATCGCATCGTCCGTAATCTGGGCATCGTGCGCGGCATCGTCGTCCGCTCGCGCTCCATCTTCGGCACCTTCGGCGCGGGGTTGCAGACCATCGTCGGCGGCAACATCACCATCCTCTCGCAGCTCTGCGAGAAGACCCGGCAGGACGCCTTCGCCATGATGGCCCAGCACGCCGCCGAGCATGGCGCCAACGCCGTCATCAGCTTCCGCTACGACGCCAACGAGTTGATGAACGGCGTCACCGAGGTGCTCGCCTACGGCACCGCCGTCGTCGTCGAGCGTGCCTGAGAGCCCGTCCAGCAACTAAAAAGAACGTCATCTCGACCGAAGCCGTGCGGTCTCATCGCACGGCGCAGCGGAGAGACCCCTGTATTTAGTCTTTGCCCCCCATCTTTTGCCAGCCTCTCTCATAACCAGCCGTGGAAGCTCTTCGGCGGATTCCACGGCAAAAATCCACCGCGAACCCGGCTACGATAAGCCCATGACCACCGCACCCGGCCGTATCGAAGTCATCACCGGCCCCATGTTCTCGGGCAAGTCCGAAGAGCTCATCCGCCGCCTCAAGCGAGCCCGCATTGCCCGCCAGCGCGTCGCCTGCTACAAGCCCGATATCGACCTTCGCTACCACCGCACCGCCATCGCCAGCCACAGCTCGCAGACCCACGAAGCCACCACCGTCGCTACCGTCGAAGAACTCAAAGCCGCGCTCTTTCCGCAGCTTGGCGAAATCGACGTCATCGGCATCGACGAGGCGCAGTTCTTCGATGCCCGCCTCGTCCCGCTCGCCGTCGATCTGGTCCACGTCGGCAAGCGCATCCTCATCGCCGGTCTCGACACCACCTTCAACGCCGAGCCCTTCGGCCCCATCCCTGCGCTGATGGCCATCTCGGACGAGGTGACGAAGCTCTCGGCCGTCTGCATGGTCTGCGGCCAGCCGGCGATCCACACGCAGCGGCTCGGCCAGAGCCAGCAGCTGGTCGTCGTCGGAGCTGCCGGAGTCTACGAGGCCCGATGCCGCGCTCACTTCCAACCCTTCGCCGACGAACACCGCTCGGAGCAGCTCGAACTTCCGGCCGTGTCGAAACCGACCAACTAGTGCTTGGCGAACATCTCCATCACATCCTTGCGCAGTGCCATCTGGCTTGACGGGCGGCTGTAGAACATGTGGCCGCCGGGATACTCCTTGACCTGCACTCGCGTCGGATCTCCCATCACTGGCATCTGGTCGACGGTGAGGACTGAGCCCATGAACGGGCAGGAAAGATCGTTCCACCCGTGGACGATCAGCACATGCAGCTTGGCGTCGTTCGCCACCGCCTCGCGAAGCTGCTCCACCGAGCCCTTGCGCAACTCATCGCCGCCGTCCCATTGCCGGTTGACGTCCTCGCTCAATGCCTCGTAGCGGGCATCGGTCTTCCAGCCCACCGTCTGGGTCACGAAGTTGACCATCGCCGTGGTCGTCGGCGCGATGATGCTTTCAAGAATAGGGTCGTTGCTGCGCTGAGACGGATCGTGCGGAAAGGGGTCCCATGCCGTGACGTTCGGGTCGTAGCGGCTGCCCAGCTTGCCCTCGGAGCGATAGACCTCGCGCAGATAGGCCTGCGTCTCCAGACGTCCACCGGCGCGCTTCACAAAGACCGGATCGAGGCCGGTCAGCTCTGTCACATGCTGAATCATCTGCTCAGTCGCCGCCGGGTCGGACCTGCCCTTCATCAACGCCGCGGCATAATCGGTGCGCGTATAGGCGATCACCGGAGCCATCGCCTCAGCCGTCAGCTTGTGCTCGCGCTCCAGGTGCGCCGCAACAATCGAGGGCAGCGTCATCATCCAGGGCAACGGAGAGAGGTCACCATCGTCTTCCACTGTTGGATTCAGGTAAGGCGAGACCAGGACAACGCCGTTGAAGGCCACTCCGAGCTTCGTCTGGAGATAAAGTGTCACCCGAGGCCCGCGAAAACCTCCATAACTCTCGCCCACAAAGTATTTGCGCGAGTTCAAACGTCCGTTCCTGACCAGCCAGTCGTAGACGACCCGGGAGAGGTAATGAATGTCGGGAGCGGTGCTGTAAAAGAGTTTCTTGGTCTCAGCTTCAGAGACGAGGGACCGGCTGAATCCCGTACCGATCGGATCGACGAAGACCAGATCGGTGAAGTCGAGCCAGGTGCCGGGATTGTCCTTTAACGTCGCCGGATCGGAGGGGCTGTCGCCCTCGGCTCCGAAGGCGACTCGCTTGGGGCCGATGGCTCCTAGATTGAGGTAAACCGACGACGCGCCGGGGCCGCCATTCATCGCGAAGGTGATGGGACGGTCCTTTCCTTCCATCGTGTACGCCGTGTAGACAACTTCGCCGGTTTTTTTGCCGTCCCTGTCATATACCGGAATCGTTCCCACGGTCACGGTGTAGCGCAGCGTCTTGCCGTTGATCTCGGCGGTCTGCTCGACATGCGCGTCTGCCGGAAGAGGCGGCAGTTTCGGAGACGGTGGCTTGGCCGCCGGTGGAGCGGAGGCCGCTGGCTTTGCATCCGGCGCCTCCTGCGCCCAGGCCGCGGACGCCCAGACCGCTGGCGTAGCGATCAAGGTGGAAATAAATACAAGCCGCGCCACGAATCCAGAAGGGGAGTAAATCCGGGAAGAAATCATCTGATAACGATACATCGCGCATCTGCAATCGAGCCTCTAAACTATGACAAAGACAAGTCGCAACAACCGCTCTTCCACGGAGACATCGATATGCGCATGACCGTTGCCACACTCGCCCTGGCGGCCTTCGCCACGACCACCCTTGCCGCCACCGCGTTCGCCAAGCCCAGCAACAAGCTGGT
>Ga0207674_10001358_pt1 | contig 31659 bp, 31 predicted proteins | sample KBSCornC72_FD_184303 | JGI IMG/M metagenome (GOLD analysis project Ga0207674, IMG submission 184303) | Corn rhizosphere microbial communities from Kellogg Biological Station, Michigan, USA - KBS Corn C7-2 (SPAdes) (version 2) | ecosystem: Host-associated > Plants > Roots > Rhizosphere > Soil ...
CACCTCCGACGACACCCTGGCGGCGGCCCGCGAACTTCACGCACGCGCTGGTCAACAGCAATGCTCGAGCCCATTCGGATTGCCCATGCTCCAGCAGCAGATCACTGGCGACGAGCGAAGCCGCTGAGATGAGTACTGCGGCGCAGTAAGCGAACCTCGCCGTTTGCGTCTTGGCTTTCATCCAGACGAGCGGGATGGTCAGCACCGCAGCACTTTCGAGTAGCCCCAGTCGCGTCCATGTCCCGGTCGTCAGTAGTCCGGATATCGCCACGGCACTAATTCCCAGCATCGCTGGAACAAGTCGGCGCCATCTCTCCACAGCAATCGTTGAGACGACCAGCGCCAAGGCTGCGATGCCGCACGCCGCAATCAGCAGCGGGGAAATCGGCTGCGGAGCCAAGGGTTCAAAGACCGCGATGGGCGGGAGTAGCCAGCGAGCGCCACCGAGAACCGCCGCTGCCAGTACCACAAGCATAAGCGTGGCTTTACCTTCAAACCACCAGGTTATTGTTCCTAAAACGCGACCGATTGCCTGCAGCCCGCTCCAAACCCCGAGGTAACCGCGATCCACATTCGTCCAGCGGAAGAACGAACGCCAGTTGTGCAGGAATATATCGGAGAAGTCTCCGGCGGTCAGCCTCGCCCGGCTCGATAGCGGTTCGCCACCGGTAAATACTCCGCCCGCGCCCGCAAGGACCGCCCCGCCCCCAGCTGTCGCCGCGAGGGGGCGTGCCGCGTATGCAAGCGCATAAACTACGCCGCCCACCAGGACGCTTACCAGTGCCAGCACCAGGCCGCCTGTTGTTGAGAAGCTGCCGGCATCGGAGGAGAGTCCGAGCCACGTGACGTGTACTCCGGCGCCAAGAGCCATCGTGCGAAGAATCGGATTCAACAGGTAGTTCACAGCAAGCTGCGGAGCAACGCCAAGGACAATGCTGCCGGCAGCAAGCAGACCCATGCCCCACAGCATTGAAGCAGGTGATTCATGCGCATCGCTGGTGTTTTCAGTTGGTGGGCCAAGGAAGACCGCGCTGGTCGCCTTCACGCCCATAAAGACGGTGCCCAGGCTGGCCGCCCACGCGATCATGGCGGGAACAGCCCAGCCGGACTCCAGCGCCGCGGCATACAGCATCCACTTGCTGGCAAAGCCGCTCATTAGTGGAATACCCATCATGCTGCCTACGCCGATCAGCCAGCTCAGGGTCGTGCGTGGCATGCGGGGAGCAAGCCCGCCGAGCTGGTTCATATCGCGCGTGCCGGCTGCATGCTGCACCGACCCAGCTGTAAGGAAAAGCCCGCCCTTGAAGAATCCATGGTTGAGACAGTGCAACAGCCCGGCGGTGATCGCCAGAGGGGTGCCGATACCAAGGCCCATCATCATGTAGCCGATCTGGCTCACGGTGGAGTAGGCCAGCATGCGCTTCAGATCGCTTTGCACCATGGCGTACATCACGCCAACTGTCATGGTGACCGTGCCGATCCAGACGACCGTTGCGCCCCAAGCCGAAGGCCACGCGCCAAAACTGTGCATCCGCGCAGCGAGGTAGACACCGGCTTTTACGTAGCAGGCCGCATGAAGCAGGGCACTGACCGGCGTGGGAGCAGCCATCGCCTCTGGTATCCACGTATGCAGCGGCACCTGCACTGACTTGGCGACGAGCGCCATCAGCATCAGCACAAAAACGCCGCCGGTGAAAGCGCTGGCAACTTTTGGATCTGTCCACAACGCGCTGCCTGTCCGGTGGTAGATGACCAGAATCGCCGCCAGCAGCCCGTACCCCGCAATGTGCGTCATCAGCAGCACCTTGCGCGCGCCGCTCACCGCCTCGGCGTTCGTATACCAGAAACCGACCAGCGAGAAGGAGCAGAGTCCGATCACTTCCCAGCAACCATAAAAGATGAACAGATTGGCGCTGTACACCAGCCCTACGAACCCGGCGATGAAGACGAGCATGGTTGCGTAAAAGCGCGTGGCGGCCTTGTCGTGCGCCATGTACCCGACCGAGTAGACCAGCACGAATCCGCCGATCACGGTTCCCATCAGCGCGAAGAACAAGCTCAGTGCATCGACGTGGATGGCAATTGTTGCAGGCAGGTGCCACTGTTGAACCGTGAAGTCGATCGCCTGCCCGGCAAAAACGTGAGGCGCTGTAGCAATGACCGCGAGCAGTGAAGGAAGGCAGAAGAGAACGGCGAGAATACCCTTGGCTTTTGCGGAACAGAGGCGCGCTGCTAGAAGCTGAAGAATGGCACCCAACAGCAGCGAGCACGGCGCAACCAGAATCAGGGTTACGGCTGTCATGCTTCGAATGTTAGGTTCGCGTCTACTGCTTTGATGTGATGCGCTTCACACCCCACCCTTTACCGAACCGGTAAATCGGCTATGTACTGCATTGCGGGATTTCAAATGTAACGCGCGAATTATGTGTCAATTAGAGCTTGGCGATTTTCCTGCCAGAAAACAGAATTGGTCGCGACTTAACCGGCAGTAACCCACTCAGATTCAACTCTCGGCGGGTGCGATAACGTCTGCATCACCACGCAATATTGCTCGGTCTTTTCCTGCAGCTGTTGCAACTGCTCGGGGGTGGCAGCCGGCGCATCGATGTCGAACTTTACCCGTATTGCGCTAAAACCAACCGGCACTTCCTTCGAAATGCCCAGCGTTCCACTCAGGTCCATGTCGCCATCCACTGTCACAGCGATATGCCGGGTTTCGATTCCCATTGCCGTCGCAACAAGCTGGGATGTGAGCTGTGCGCAGGCAGCAAGCGCACCCAGCAGCAGATCGCCCGAGCACGCGGCAGCACCGGACCCGCCGACGCCCTTGTGCGCTTCCGCCTGGTAGATCGCACGGCCGATGTCCACGGAACATGACAGCGGCGTATCGGTTTCGCTGCCTTTCGCCGTCAGCGTGATGCGCGAACTCTGCGGGTCGGCGCGATACTGCGCTTTGAATGGCTTCTGCAACGACCTGATATCGACGGTTTCTTTGCTCACTGATCCTCCAGATCACAGATAAGAGTTCGAATTGGTTAGGCCACTCGGGATTCTAGACGCCGAATCGTTCCCTGTACTCGCTGGGGGAGATTCCCGTATGCCGCTGAAAGAGCGAGCGGAAGAACGCAACATCCTGATAGCCCACCGCGAAGCTGATCTCCTGCATGGAGCGATAATTGCTCTCCAGCATTCTCTTTGCAGCGGCAACTCGCAGCTTCTGCAGATAGATCAAGGGGCTGTCGCCTGTAGCCTGCTTGAAGCGTCGCACGAAGTTCCGTACGCTCATCCCTACTCGCTCCGCCGGAGCGTCCAGTGCGAAAGTCTTCGCAAAATTTCTGTGAATCCAGTCCTGCGCCTTTGAGATCACGTCATCCGCGTGATTCGTCTTCAGCGGGACAATCGCAAATCCGGCCTGCCATGCGCGGGGCATCTCGATCAGCAGAGCCTTCGACGTCTGCATCGCGACCTCATGCCCGCAGAATCTTTCCACCAGGTATATGGCAAGATCGAGGGATGCGTTCACTCCTCCGCCGCAATAGAATCCGCGATCCTCGGTCACCATCAGCTCCGGCATCCACTTCACGCGCGGATACTTCTCGCGAAATCGTTCGGCCAGTCCCCAATGTGTGGTGGCACGTTTGCCATCGAGCAAGCCTGCTGCTGCGACAAGGCCCACACCGGAACATACGCTCGCGATTGCCACTCCATGCGTGCTGCGCCGCTTGAGCCACGGTACGATCGCGGCGTTGCGCTCCAGCACGTCGTCGATGCTGACGCCGGTGGTTGGAACGAAAATCAGGTCGCTCTTGCGCACGTCTTTCAGAGCGACATTTGGCGATATTCGGATGCCACCGTCGCAGGTCACCGGGCCGCCATCGGCCGTCGCAGTGGTGACGCGAAACGCAGGATCGATCTCGGCCCCGGTGAGCGCGTTCCATAGCGAGCCGGCGTGGCGAAACACCTCCATGGGCCCGATTGCTGTAGACGAAAACATCTGGTCCAGCAGCAGGACAGTAATCTCTTTCATGTTCGGTTGACCTCAGGTATGTGAACGAAGGCCCGGAATGGGGATCAGCAGAGGATGGCCTAAGAACCTACTTACAATGGCATATCTGCCATCTTGCTGCAAGCCTGTTTGTGACGCAATCTTGAATTATCCCCCGGATCTGCATTGCAGATTCTGCAAGAGAGGTACGTTCAAATGGCAACAACGCAGGAAACCTGCACGCTTATCAATGGCGTCAACGTAGATGGTCTCAACGCAACCATCGAAGCAGTCAAAGCGACTCCGAGAATTGCGAAATTCAGATTCAACATCAAAAACAAGTGGAAGGATGCCGGTCAAAACTCTTCTACGGTGAATGAGTTCTACGGCGCCGGTCAGCAGCAATCGCGATCACAGGCATTTGTTCTCGAGGCCGACGAACCGGCAATTCTGCTCGGCAAAGACAGCGCAGCCAACCCGGCCGAATACCTGCTGCACGCGCTCGCCGCCTGCCTGACCAGCGCGATGGTCTATCACGCGGCTGCGCGCGGAGTTCACATCGAAGCCGTTGAGTCATCGTTCGAGGGCGACATCGATGTGCACGGCTTTCTCGATCTCGACAACACGGTGCGGAAGGGATTTCAAGGTATTCGCGTCAACTTTAAGATCAAGGCCGATGTTCCCGATGCGCAGTTGCAGATGATCGCTCAGCTTGGGCCTAAATACTCGCCTGTCTTCGATTCGGTCACGAACGGAGTGCCCGTTTCATTCACCGCTGAACGACTCTAGCCTTCTGGTCATCTCGCAAACCAGGGATACTCGCCAGGCGAGACTGAATCTCGCCACGATACGCGTGTGCCCGATCTGTAAGAGAGCGATCAAGACCTCCGCAAGTGCACAAGTCAACATAATAGGGAGAAATACGATGTCACGTTTCAACTACATTCTCTGCGGTGCCGCAAAGGTCGTACTTGCGCTGCCGGTTCTCATCTGCTTCACCAGCGCATCCGCGCAGGAGCCTTCACACGAGGGACATCATGCCTCGGCGCAACTCGTCCAGGACGTCCGCAGAGTGACCGAAAAGTACCTCGACGTCAACAATGCGGTCGGTTATGGTCCTGCGTTTGGCTGCGTTACCGGGCCGGACCACGGGGCTATGGGCATTCACTACGTAAACGGTCCGCTTGTCGGAGATGGGAAGATAGACCTCGAATATCCGGAGGCGCTGATTTATGAGCCGGTAGGCAATGCGCGCAAGCTGGTTGGCGTTGAATACATTGTTGACGCCGCCACCTGGATGAAGAACAATCCCGCGCCGCCGACACTCGATGGTCAGGACTTCCAGTTTGTGGCGGCGCCGAATCGTTTCCAACTCCCCGACTTTTTCGAACTGCACGTTTGGGCATGGCGCGACAATCCCAACGGCGCATTCGTCGACTGGAACAACAAGGTTACGTGCGAACACTTGCACGTTCAGGAAGAGTAGTCGCTCTCCTGTTCGCGATGCTCCGCGTCGACTGATCCCGCCGCGGAGCATCAGCTTTCTTGCGACTGTCAGAACCAGCGCTTTACTTTGAAGTAGATGAGAATAGTTAAAGTCGATACCGCCATTAGGGCCACAGCGTAATCCGTCCCGTGCGGGTCGTTCGCCCAGGGCAGCTTCAAATTCATTCCGAAGAATCCTGTGATGATCACAAGAGGCAGGGCTACCGTTCCCCAGATGGTCAGCACCTTCATCACTTCGTTGGTGCGATTAGCTACAGCGGACAGATAGATATCGAGCGCGCCGGAAAGAAGGTCGCGATAGGTCTCGATCATGTCGACGGTGCGGATGATGTGGTCGTACACATCGCGGAAGTAGGGATCGAGATCATCGCCCAATAATCCCTTCTCACGCCGGATCAGTGCATTCACAACTTCTCTCATGCCGGCGGCGACGCGGCGGAATTCAACGAGCTTCCGTTTCAGGGCGAAGATCCGCGCCAGCGTCTCGGGATCGGGCTGCTCCAGAACCACATCTTCAATCTCTGAGATTTCATCGGCAAGCTTGTCGAGAACGGGCTGGTATCCATCCACGATCTGATCGACGATCATGTAGAACAGCCGGTCGAGGCGCTCAGTCTTCTCTTCTCCCGCGCGGGCCCGAACGCTCTCGATTACGACAGCATCGGCGTTGCGCACGGAGATCAGAAAATCGGGGCCGAGGAAGAGGTCGATGTCATCGAATTCAAGCTCTGCGGCATCGTGAATGTGCTTCAGGACGGTGAAGATGTAATGATCGTGCTCTTCGGTCTTGGGCCGCTGGGGACGATGCCGGCAGTCCTCAATCTGCAGCTCATGCAGTTCGAACCGTTGCGCGAGTTCGTCGAGTTCCGGCGACGCCGGATCGGCGACATCGAACCACTTGAGATGCGAAAGGACAGGATTCATGCAGGGCAATTCTAGAGCCTGAGACCGGCGGGAAGGGAACTGCTCAGTTGTGCTTGCCCTTCCACTCCGAGTACGGGCCCTGGAAATCCTCAATGCCCTCCGGCCTGAAGTTCCACAGCCGCGTTGCCACTTCATCGATCAGGTCGTGATCGTGGGTCACCAGGACCACCGTGCCCTCATACCGCTGCAGCGCGATGTTCAGCGCGTTGATCGACTCGAGGTCGAGGTGGTTGGTCGGTTCGTCGAAGATGAGAATATTCGGCTTCGTAAGGATAAGCTTGCAAAAAATGAGCCGCGCTTGCTCGCCACCCGAGAGCGCCTTCGTTGGTTTCTCGCCCTCCTCGCCGGAGAACAACATCTGTCCCAGGATGCCGCGGATTTCTTCGACGTGCGCGTCCGGCTTCCAGCGATGCAGCCATTCAGCTACTGTCAGACCATGCTCGATCGTCGATCCTACATCCTGCGGGAAGTAGCCGATCTGCGCTTCGTGCCCCCAGAAAACGCTGCCTGAATCGAGCGTGAAGTCCTTCTCTCCCAATCCGGGATAATTCGCAAGCAGGCTTTTCAGCAGCGTCGTCTTGCCCGCGCCGTTGCGGCCCATCAGGCAGACCTTCTCGCCGCGCAGCACGTTGGCGGTAAACCCATCAATGACCTTCAAATCGTCGTAGAACTTGGTCAGGTGCTTGAATTCGAGCACGTGCTTACCGCTTGGCCGCACCTGGTCAAACTTGATAAACGGACGCTGGATGTTCGATCGCGCCAGTTCGTTGGTTTGCAGCCGCTCCACTTCCTTGCGACGGCTGGTCACCTGCGACGAACGCGTACCGGCGGCAAATCGCGCGATGAATTCGTTGAGCTGCGCGATTTTCTTCTCCCGTTGCGCATTCTGCGATTCCAGCGTGGAACGGATTTGCGTCTTCGCCATCACCATCTCGTCGTAACCGCCGGTGTAGGTGATGATGGTCTGGTAGTCGATGTCGGCGGTATGGGTGGTCACGCTGTTGAGGAAGTGCCGATCGTGCGAGATGGCGATCAGTGTCCCGTCGTACCCGTTCAAAAAGTCTTGAAGCCAGTGCACCGAGTCGAGATCGAGATAGTTCGTCGGTTCGTCCAGCAGCAGCGCTTCGGGCTTGCCGAAGAGCGCCTGCGCGAGAAGTACCCGAACCTTCTGCCCGCCCTGCAGCTCGCCCATCTTGCGGTTGTGCAAGTCTTCCCGGATATCCAGGCCGTCGAGCAGGACCGCGGCGTCGCTCTCCGCGGTGTATCCGTCCTCGTCGCCGATGATGCCTTCGAGTTCGCCCAGCCGCATGCCGTCCTCATCGGTCATCTCGGCTTTCTCGTAGATCCTGTCGCGCTCTTCGAGTGCAGCCCATAATGGCTTGTTTCCCATGATCACGGTATCGATCACGCGGTAGTTGTCGAAGGCAAACTGATCCTGGCGCAGAACTCCGAGCTTGCGCGGGCGCACCACATTCCCCTTCTGCGGCTCAAGTTCGCCGGTCAGGACCTTCATAAACGTCGACTTGCCGGACCCGTTCGGCCCGGTCAATCCGTAACGCCGCCCCGGAGTGAACGTTACCGACACGTCCTCAAAGAGAATCTTCGAACCGTAACGCATTTCTACATTGCTTACACTCAGCATCTGATTCGTATTCCTGTACACGGACCGCACCGCATCGACGGCTCCATCGGCCCGACAAATTTCAAAATGGCTCAGAGTTTTGGGGCTCGCGAACCGGCCTGGCCCCTCAAGAACTGCTGCTCTTCCAGTTTCTCATAACACGATGAATCGTGACCTTAGGGGATCCCCAGCAGCTTGTGTGTCTGGAGGCTCAATCGCCATTTGGGATGCGCCATGCAATACTGCAGCGCCAGTTGCGTATTCGCCTCGCGCTCCGGCCCATCCATCGGCTGGAGGAAGAAGTTTCGGAAATTGAGAGCCTCGAACCTCTCCGGCCGTGCATTCGCCTGCGGAAAGACCAGCTTCAACTCATCGCCCGAAGTCTGAAGCAGAGGCGCTTCTGCTTTCGGGCTTACGCAGATCCAGTCCAGCCCAGCAGGCGCGGCGACCGTCCCGTTCGTTTCGACAGCGATCTCAAACTCGTGTACGTGCAGCGCATCGATCAGCTCGCGGTCCACTTGCAGCAGCGGCTCTCCCCCCGTGCAGACCACGAAGCGCGTATCGGCGGGGTGCTCCAGAGGCCACTGCGCTGCGATCCCCCCGGCAAGATCCTCGGCCGTCTCAAACCGCCCGCCTCCCGGCCCGTTCACGCCGACAAAATCCGTATCGCAAAACTGGCAGACCGCAGATGCGCGATCGCTCTCCCGTCCCGACCACAAGTTGCACCCCGCGAACCTGCAGAAGACGGCCGCGCGCCCGCTCTGCGCTCCTTCTCCCTGTAGCGTATAAAAAATCTCTTTGACCGCGTAGCTCATCGCGCAGGGTAGGGCAGGGGATCGTCAATTCCGTTTTCCCTGAATCCCTTTCTCCTCAATAAACATGAGTCGCACCGCCCGCAGGGTTTGCCGTCCGGCGCGGGGTCGTAGCAACTGCTCGTCAGGCTATAGTCAACGCCAAGTTCCATCCCCCTTTTGATGATCTGCGCCTTGGTCAGATGCATCAGGGGTGCGTGAATGGTGAGCTTCTGCCGCCCTTCCACTCCGGCTTTTGTCGCCAGGTTCGCCATCTGCTCATAGGCGCGGATGAACTCCGGCCGGCAATCTGGGTAGCCGCTGTAATCCAGCGCGTTTACTCCAATGAAAATGTCTTGTGATCCGAGCACTTCGGCCCAGGCTAATGCGAAGGACAGGAAGATCGTGTTCCGTGCCGGCACGTAGGTGATCGGAATGCCGTGTTCCATCTCGTCGCTGCTGCGACCCTTCGGAACGGCAATGTCGTCCGTCAGCGCCGAACCGCCAAATGCACGTAAATCGATTTGGGCCACGCGATGTTTCGCCACACGCAACGATTGCGCGACGCGCGGTGCTGCTTCGAGCTCGAAGCTGTGCCGTTGCCCATAGGAAAAGGAGAGCGCATTCACCGCGAACCCCTCGCCGGCAGCAATCGCCGCTACCGTCGCCGAGTCCAAACCACCGCTCAACAGCACAACCGCTTGTTTTTCTGGTGCCAGAGAAGACATTCCTCTTGATGGTAAGGCCAGCGTATATCAGAATAAAAATCTGCGGTCCGGCCTGAGAGCGTTCGCTTCCCCTGTCGTTTCTCTCATCTAACTAACCACAAGGCTTCCCGGTCTCGCTCTCAACCTGTTAACGACCGCTGGCCACCGCTTCCCGGAGGTCACCGAATGAGAAGATCAGTCTTCGCCACTTGGCTCCCGCTGTGCGCCGTGTTGACCCTTGTCACAATACCCTCAATGCGGGCGCAGTCTGATCCAGACCTCCCTGCTTCGGCACAGGCTACGGCCACCCGCACAGCTTCCATCCGGGCTGCACTCACGTCGCTCCAAATCCTCCTGGAGCAAACCCGCACCAATCACGACAGCGGAGCCGAAGCGAACACACTCGCCGCAATCGCCAACTCTTATAGCGCTCTACATCAGCAGCAGAGAGCGGTGGAGAGTTTTCAGGCAGCGCTCCTCATCTGGCGCCAGCTCGGTAATAGAGAACACGAGGCATCAACTCTCGCTCATATCGGCGATGTCTACCGCGAGTGGGGTTTTCCCGAGCAGGCCAATCGCCATTATCGAGATGCCCTGGCGCTCTTTCCCGCGACGGACAAGGCCGGTCGAGGCGCTACCCTCAACAACCTGAGCCTGACCTACTTCTCTCTCAACAATCGAAAGAAATGTATCGAGAGCTTGAATGAAGCTCTAGGTATCTTTCGCGAAATCCAGGACCGGAGGAGCGAGGCACTCGCTCTTGCCAACCTCGGGACCGCTTATGTCTTCCTCGTCAATGATCCCATGAAGGCGATCTACGTCCTCCAGCAGGCAGTTACCAAGCTTGAAATTCTGAACGATCGCGACACCGAAGCAGGTGCACTCGACAAGATGGGCGTGGCCTGGCACAACATGGGCAAACCGGAGATGGCCGGACTGAGCTTCCAGCATGCCCTTGAGCTCTTCCATGCAGCAGGGGATGCTCCGGGCGAAGCGGAGGTGCGCAAGCATATGCGAGCACTAGGGGAGCAGCAGGCTCAGGCCTCTTTCCGATAGGCTTCGATCTGGCCCGGTCACGCGCAGCCCCTACGCCGTAGAATGGGACTCGCACGTCCCTCATGAAAATCTTCGTCACAGGCGCAACCGGGTTTGTCGGCCATCACGTTGCCAAAGCTCTCGCCGATCAGGGAGCCGATCTGCGCCTGCTGGTGCGCAAATCAAGTAAACTTTCGAATCTCGAAGGCATCGCGGGGGACACTGTAGTCGGCGATCTTTCGAAGCCGGAGTCCTACGCACCAGCGATTCAAGATTGCGACGCGGTAATGCACGTTGCTGCCGATTACCGTCTCTGGATCCGCGATCCCGACACCATGTACCGGGCCAACGTCGACGGCACGCGCGACCTGCTTAAACTGGCCCGCGAAGCGCGCGTGCGCCGTGTCGTTTACACGTCTTCGGTGGCGACCATGGCCTTTCGCACCGATGGCATCGTGGTGAACGAAGACACCCCGGTCTCCATCAGCGACATGGTCGGCCACTACAAGAGGTCCAAGTTCATCGCCGAGCAACAGGCTGTCGCTGCTGCAAGGGACGGACAGCAGGTCATTATCCTCAACCCAACAACGCCTATCGGGCCCAATGATTCAAAACCCACTCCCACGGGACGCATCTTCGTCGACTTCCTCAACCACAAGTTTCCAGCTTACGTTGATACCGGACTCAACCTGGTGGACGTTGCTGAGATTGCCCGTATCCACGTCGCCGCCCTGAAAGTCGGAAAGCCGGGTCGCCGTTACATCCTAGGTGGTGAAAACCTCACGCTGAAGCAGATCCTCGACAAGATGTCCGCGATCACCGGCATTCCCTCGCCGACAACGAAGATTCCCTTCGGTGTCGCCGCGACGTACGCTTTTTTTGAAGAGTGGATCACGGGGCGCATTCGCGGCAAAGAGCCACGCGCAACCTTGGAGGAAGTCCGCATGGGGCGCAAGAAGATGTTCGCTTCCAGCGCGCGGGCTCAGCAGGAACTCGGCTTCAAGATTCTGCCGGTCTATCCGGCAATGCGGTCGGCTATCGAGTGGTTTCGCGCGAATGGGTACGCACCATGAAGAAACTCCACCTCAGCACCTTCCAGATCGGCACACGGTCTACGCCAGAGCAGGGCCTGCGCATCGGTGTCACCCGCCACCCGCCTCGCGGAGTTCCAAAAGACCGCTGGACAGTGGACGGCTACTTCGACGTCTGGCTTCCCACCCTCGCACCGGAAGCTAAACTCGTCTCGCAGATTCTCAAACTCGATCCGGAAAAAATGAGAGAACGCGAAAAGCTCTTTGATCGCTACGAGCGCGAACTTCTCTCCGATGCCACCGGCCGACAAACGGTCGACCTCATCGCCAAAATCTCCGAACGCACGCCCGTCAGCATCGGCTGCTTCTGCAAAGATGAGTCGTGCTGTCATCGGTCGCGACTTTTCAGGATCATTCAACAACACGCGGCATCCCATAGCAGATGACTCGAGTCGCCATCATCGCCGCAATGCCCGGCGAACTCAAACCTCTTGTGCGAGGATGGCCGCACTCCACGCGCGGCACCATCCATTTCTGGGGACTCAGAAACGAAGAAGAGGAGTGGATCGCCGCCTGTGCGGGTGCGGGAATCGATGCGGCCACTCGAGCCTTTGCCGGGATCGAGGACGGCGGACCTATTGACCTCGTTCTTTCGATCGGTTGGGCGGGAGCCCTCACTTCAGAGTGCAAAGCCGGCGAAGCATACAGCGCGGCCGGAGTTTACGATGCCTGTACCGGTGAGCGCTTCAACTGCGACGCAGGGGCAGGCTCTCAATGGCTAGTCACCAGCTCGCGTGTTGCCAATGAGGCAGAGAAACGCCGCCTTGCCTCCACCTACAAAGCCGCACTGGTCGACATGGAGGCCGCTGGGATCGCACGGTTGGCCACCATGCGAGGGATCCCCTTCTATTCCATCAAGGGCGTGAGCGACCCACTGGAAGCCAAACTACCTGATTTCAACCGCTTCATTGACACCGCGGGCCAGTTCCAAACCCCAAAGTTTGTTCTTTTTGCTCTCCTCCGGCCGTGGATATGGCCGGCGCTCATCCAGATGGGCGAAAATAGTAAGAAGGCTTCCCAAAGCATTGCGGAGCGGCTGCACGAATTACTGGATGAGTGAGGTCAACCAACCACGGATGGCTACCCAAACGACGAACGCTGAAAGCCATGTCGATTCCCGGATTCCTTCCACCATGCGCGCTGTCGTCTACCGCGGCATCAACGACATGCGGATCGAGACCGTACCGGTTCCCGCGATCGGCCCCGGCGAGCTACTGGTAAAGATCGCGACATGTGGTGTTTGCGGCACAGACTTAAAGAAGATCCACACAGGTTCCCATTCCGCTCCCCGCATCTTCGGCCACGAAATGTCCGGCGTCGTGGTCGCCGTCGGCAAAGGTGTAAGCCGCTACAAAGGAGGCGAGCGCGTCGTCGTCCACCATCATGTTCCCTGCGGCGAGTGCTACTACTGCCGCAAAGGCACTCCTGCGCAGTGTCCTCTCTATAAAAAGGTGGGCGCGACCGCTGGATTTGAGGCATCAGGCGGCGGCTTTGCGGAGTATATTCGCGTGATGGACTGGGTGGCTTCGAGCTGCGGTGTAGTCCCGATCCCAGACGGCGTTCCCTTCGAACAGGCCGCTTTTGTCGAGCCTGTCAACACCGTTCTAAAGGGCGTGAAGATGCTGAACCTTCAGCCTGACGATACAGTCCTCGTTATCGGTCAGGGACCCATTGGCCTCATGCACGCCGTGCTGGCGAGCAGAACCGGGGCCCGCGTACTCACGTCGGACCTGTATCCCGAACGCCACGCCATCGCCGCCCGCTACGGACTCAAAGATCCCATTCATGCAGGCAGCGAAAATGTCGTCGAACGCGTCCTTCAGGGGACGGACGGTCGCGGAGCCGATGCAGTGATTCTTGCCGTCGGCGGCAACGCACTCATCAAGACAGCTACCGAAGCGGCGCGCTGCGGCGGCAAGGTGCTGCTCTTCGCCCAGACCCAGTACGGCGAAGCAACTTTCGACCCGGGCGTGGTTTGTATGGACGAGAAGACCCTCATGGGTTCCTACTCGTCTTCGTTCGCTCTTCTCGACGAGGTCACCGATCTCGTATTCAAGGGGTACCGCAACGGATTCGATCTGACGCAACTTGTCTCTCATCGATTCCCGCTGGAGCAGGCAGTCGAGGCCATCGACGTAGCATCGCACCCCAAGGCCGACTCGATGAAGATTATGATTGAGCCGGTCGCGGGTTCAGGGGCAGAGTAGGGGGATCCGAATGCCCGGCAGCGTAAAAGACGTGATCAAGCGCGTTCGACCGGCAGTCGGAACTGCGCTCGAGGCGGGACGTGCAACTGTCGAAACCGCGATTGAACACGGCAAGGCCACAGTTGAAGACGCTCTCCATCACGGACGCGCAACCGTCGAAAGCGCGCTCCACCACGGTCGCGCCACGGTGGAAACCGCAATCCACCACGGTCGGGTAACCATGCAGGCGGCAATCCTTCATGGCCGCGAAGACATCCGCATCGAGAACGTGCCCGTGCCCAAGGCAGAGCCAGGGGAGCTGATCGTTCAGGTTGGAGCAGCTCTGACCTGTGGCACAGACCTGAAAGTTTTCCGCCGCGGGTATCACGCACGAATGATTGTTCCTCCCGCGCTTTTCGGACACGAACTGGCCGGCACCGTTGTAGAAGCTGGAGCAGGCGTAGCTGACTTCAAATCCGGCGACCGCGTCGTCGCTCTCAACTCCGCCCCGTGCGGCAATTGCTACTTCTGCCAGCACAATCAGGAGAACCTCTGCGACGACCTCCTCTTCAACAATGGCGCTTACGCCGAGTTTATTCGCATCCCTTCTCGTATCGTCGCCAAGAACACACTTCGAGTTCCTGATCATGTTCCGCTCGAGCACGCCGCGCTGACTGAACCGCTCGCCTGTGCCGTGCATGGATTTGAGGATTCGAGGCCCTATCCCAAGGCCATCGTTGCCATCATCGGCGGCGGGCCTCTGGGGCTGATGATGCTCCACGTTGCCTCGCTTGCAGGGTGCGAAACCATCGCAGTCGTCAAGCACGACGGACAGGTGGAGGCTGCTCGCCAGCTCGGTGCAGCCCACGTCGTTCAGACCAGCAGCATCCGCAAAGCTGTTCGCGATACGCGCGCGCTCACGCCGAAAGATCGAGGCGTCGATATCGCCATTGAGGCGGTCGGAGTTCCAGAAGCGTGGGAAGAAGCGGTCGAAATGGTTCGTAAGGGCGGCACTGTGAATTTCTTCGGCGGTTGCGCTGTGGGCACCCATGTCAATCTGGATACCAATCGCATTCATTACAGCGATATCACTCTGCGCGCAACTTTCCACCACACGCCCGCCATGTGCCGCAAAGCACTTGATCTGATTGCGAGCGGGAACTTCCAGGCCGGAGCCTTCATCACCGGCCGCGCTCACCTCTACGAACTCAATCGCGTGTTCGAGAAGCTGATGAAGCGCTCCACCGAGATCAAGACCGCGATCGTACCCTGATGCCTGACATGAGCACCGCAGCCGTTCAACCTGAGAGCGTTGCCGCACGCGAACAGCTGATCGCCCGCGCATGGGATGCGCTTCCTGCGAGCTATCGGATTCCGGAGAAGACTCCTACTATGGCCGAAGCTCGCGCGTGGTGCAAACACCTCGCCGAAACTCACTACGAAAACTTCCACGTAGCCACATGGTTCCTTCCCGAACGTCTTCGTCCTCACTTCCACGCCATCTACGCGTACTGCCGCGTCTCCGACGATCTCGGCGACGAAGTGGGCAACACCGAACAGTCTCTTGCGTTGCTCGATCTCTGGGGACGTGAACTCGACGCCTGTTACGAAGGCCACACGCGGCACCCAGTATTTGTAGCACTGGCTGAAACCATCCGCGCCTGCTCCATTCCGAAGGAGCCATTTGCAGATCTGCTTACCGCGTTCCGGCAGGATCAGGTGGTAACACGCTACGCGACCATGCAGGACGTCCTCGGCTACTGCCGCTACTCCGCGAATCCGGTTGGCCGGCTTGTCCTCTACACCTGCGGCTACTCCGATCAGGAGCGTTTTCGGCTATCCGACGCAACCTGCTCGGCACTCCAACTCGCGAACTTCTGGCAGGACGTGCGCGTCGACTGGGCCAAGGACCGCGTATATCTTCCGCAGGATGACATGCAGCGCTTCGGCGTGACTGACGCGACCATTCAGCAGGGAACAGCTACGCCCGACTTCCGCGCACTTCTCAAGTACGAAGTCGACTACGCCCGCAGCCTGTTTAATCAGGGGCTGCCGCTCATCGGCATGGTCGACCGCGACCTCGCCCTCGATCTCGATCTCTTCAGTCGCGGCGGTCTCGAAATCCTGAACGCCATCGAGCGCCAGAGCTTCGACGTGCTGACATCGCGGCCTTCCATTGCGAAACGTACTAAACTGCAGCTTGCACTTCGTGCGGTCACGGGCAGATTCCTGCCATTCCTGCGCCTGAGTGGATCGAAGGGCGCGAGGGGTAAGGCTGCTTGACTCAGGTGATGTCGCAAGGGTCAACGGAGGCGATCACACTGGATGCGGCCTATGCAACCTGCCGAATGATAGCCAGGCGCGAGGCCAAAAACTTCTATTACGCTTTTGTTGCACTCCCCGAGCCTCGCCGCAATGCCATCTGCGCCGTCTACGCCTTCATGCGCAAGGCAGACGACCTCTCTGACGACGAGTCCTTATCTCGCGAAGACCGCCGCCGCAACCTTGAACAGTGGCAGTCCGCATGGCACAGGGCCGCCGCAGGCTCCCCGACAGACGATCCTGTCTTTATCGCCGTTCGTGATGCAATTCAACGCTACGCCATTCCGCTCAGCCTCCTTGACGAATTGATTGCGGGAACGACATCGGATCTGAAGGCAAACCCGACCGACGCACCCGACACCTACGCCACTTTCGGGGATCTCTACCGCTATTGCTACCTCGTCGCATCGGTCGTCGGCCTGGTCTGCATTCGGATATTCGGCTACACCGATTCCGCCGCTGAAAAACTTGCGGAAGAAACCGGCGTTGCATTTCAGCTCACTAACATCCTGCGCGACGTAGCGGAGGATGCAGAGCGCGGACGCGTTTATCTCCCGCTTCAAGATCTATCCACTCACAACGTCACGCTCGATTCAATGCTGCACCGGGCTGCCGCGAAATCACCGACACCGAACGAACGCGCCCTGCTCGCCGACATTGGCCGGCGTGCCGAGGGCTACTACGCATCTGCGGACAGGCTGCTCCCGCTGATTCATCATGAGAGCCGTCCCGCACTGTGGGTTCTGGTCTCGATTTATCACGCGCTGCTCCGCCGCATCGAGCGAGCTGATTATGATGTCTTTTCGAAACGCGCCAGCGTTCCGACCGCGCAGAAGGTCGGAATCCTTGTCGCCGGAATGACCCGGCTCGCCATCGCCCGGATTACAGGATGACTGAATCGGTCAGACGCAATCACTCATCAGTTCTCATGGCGACTGCAGTGATGCCGAACGTCTGCACCTAAACTGAAAGTGGGCCCTAGCCATTGAGGAAAATGCAAGACACGCAGGATAAATCCGCCTCGCCCACCGTGACCGTCATCGGGGGTGGAGTCGCCGGTATGAGTGCCGCCTGCGCGCTCGCCGAAGCCGGCTATCGCGTGCAACTTGTCGAGCGGCGCGGCTACCTCGGCGGACGCGCATCATCCTATCTCCATCCCGGCGTCAATGAGGTTATCGACAACTGCCAGCACGTGCTATTCGGCTGCTGTACGAATCTGCTCTCCTTCTATCGTCGCATCGGGGTTGAGAACCAGATTCACTGGACCAGCGAGATGACGATGATCGAGCCCGGCGGACGCCGGTCCCAGCTCGGCCCGTCATCGTGGCTTCCTGCCCCGCTTCATGGGACCCCGAAGCTTCTCTCCGCCGCCGCTTTCACCACAGCCGACAAGCTCGCCCTCGCGCGCGCCTTTCGCGCCATGATGAACCCAATCCCGCCCGACAGCACCGAGTCACTCGCCGACTGGCTCCGCCGCCACCAGCAGACCGCCGGGGCCATCGAGCGCTTTTGGCGTCTCGTCATCGCGAGCGCACTTAACGCCGATCTCGATGCTATTGCCGTCCCCTATGCCGCCAAGGTCATCCGCGAGCTCTTCATGAACTCCGCTCAGGCCGGCGCCATGGGTATGAGTTCGGTTCCGCTCAGTGAGCTCTACGCTGGCGCTTCGCAATTTCTGAGAGACAAAGGAGCGCGCCTCCACCTCAACACCAACGTCGAATCCGCAGAGTGGGATGAAGCTGTCTCGCAATGGTCAGTGCACACGCGCACTTGCACGCTGGGCTCTGATTGTCTCGTCATCGCGCTTCCTTTTGAAGCGATGCAGAAGCTGTTGCCGCACATGCCACCCGTGACGCACGGCGAAGAACTCGCGCGGCAGGTGGAATCGTTCACGCACTGGCCCATTTGCAGCGTGCATCTGTGGTTCGATCGACAAATCACGGACCTGCCCCACGCTGTCCTGCTCGATCGCGAGATTCACTGGATGTACAACAAGAGCATGCTGCAGCCATGGCGACAGCACGAGGGCAGCTACCTCGAACTGGTGCAGTCGGCGTCACGGGAATTTGCGGCGCGCGAGCGAAAAGAGGCGATCGAGCAAGCCCTAGCAGAACTCACGGAGTTCTTCCCGCAGGTGAAAGAAGCCAAGCTGGAAAAGGCTGCGCTCATCAAGGAGGTCCGCGCCACCTTCGGAGTTCCGCCCGGCATCGACAAGCTGCGCCCGAGCTCAATTTCGCCATGGTCCAACTGCTTCCTCGCCGGCGACTGGATCGCCACCGGCTGGCCGTCCACGATGGAAAGCGCCGCCCGCTCCGGCCACATCGCAGCGGACGAGCTTTGCGCCCAATCAGGTGACATGCGCAAATTCCTGGCGCCCGACCTCAAGCCGCAGGGGCTTGTGAAGCTGCTTGCTCGCTCATAAGAGCGAACTGCTGAATGGTGAGAGCTGAAGGCGGAAGCTGAGTTTCAGTGCGCTAAAAAATACACCCCCACGCACACCAGCACCGCCGACGCCCACCGCCGCCGGTCCACATTCTCGTGCAGGAAAATCTTCCCGGCGATCGCGTTGGTAATCAGCGTTAGTGAAGCCGCTGCTGGAGCCACCAGGCTCAAGTTCAGGTGACTCAGCGCAAACAACAATGCGAAGAATGCAACGGCAAGAAAGAACACTCCCGCGAAGAAGAGAGGGCAGGTGACCACGGCGCGGATCGCCCCCCTCAGCCCCGACTTCGCGCGAATCTCATCCAGATCGCCAATAGATTTCATTGCAGCAGCAGTCAAAACCTCGCCGGCAGTCGATGTCAGCACGATCGTCGCGATCATGATCGTAGCCGCCCATGCTGATGGATGCGTCGCGGTCATTGCGCACTTCCTTCCGCGGCCTCTTGCGCCGGTGCGGGAGCTGCGGGGCGCTCTGTGAGCGAAGGACCATGCGCCACGAAGCCCACACCAACCGTGATCAGCACGATGCCAGCCCAGCGCTGCCACGAGATTGACTCGTGCAGCCAGAACTTCGCCAGTAACGCCACGATCACGTTCCCGAACGCCGTCGCCGGAAGCACGTACGTGAGGTCAGCCCACGAAAGCGCAGTCAGATAGCTCGCAAAAAAACCAATCAGCAGCGCGATGCCCGCGCCAATCCACGGAGTGAATACCGCAGCCAACAGCGAAGTGGGATGCGCCAGCGAGATCGGGGGCAGGGAAGTCATCCCTTGCGAAAGGCATGTATCGCCCAATGGCGCGCACAGCGCCACCAGCCCGAGAATCATGTACTGCCGGGGAGTAGGTCGAATCTGCGGCACTTTTCTTAGATCAACTCCAAATTACGATTGCAAATGAAGAAGGGCGGAATCCGCTGCAGCGGTTCCGCCCTCAAGGTATCCAAATCGCCGTTCCTACGCGCTCGCCGCGGCGCCGGCTTCTGCCTGCTGCTTGCTGCGCGCTTGCTTCACCATCTTATTGCGCTCAGCGCGAAGCTTCAGAAATGCCTTTGCCTCAACGTAGAGCCGTGGCACGTCGCGGTTCACAATCGCTTTCCACACTACCCGGAACGCCGCCTTAGGACGGAAATAGTACTCGTCGTAGAAGCGGTGCACCATTTCCATTACGTAGTCGGTCGGCAGGCCCGGATACTCGATGTGCGCCATCTGGTGCCCGCCGCCATCTTCCATCTTTTCGTTAGTGATAAAGCCATTTGTCTTGGCGAAATCGTAAAACTCGGTTCCAGGATACGCGTGCGCAATCGAAACCTGGATCGTCTCGCAATCCAGCGTCTTTGCGAAGTTGATCGTGTTGCGAATCGACTCCTTCGTTTCGCCGGGAAGGCCGAGAATGAAGTCGCCGTGGATCACAAGCCCGAGATCATGGCAGTCCTTCGCGAAGGCCCGCGCCCGTTCGACGGTTGCGCCCTTTTTGATGTTCTTCAGGATCTGCGGATCACCCGATTCGAATCCGACGATCAAAAGCCGGCATCCGGCTTCCTTCATTGCCTTCAGCGTTTCGCGCTCGGTTGTTACACGTGAAGTGCAACTCCAGGTCAGGCCCAGGGGCTTCAGCTTCTCGCACAGCTCGATCGTCCGAGCCTTCTGAATGTTGAACGTGTCGTCATCGAAAAAGAACTCCTTCACATGCGGGAAGTTCTCCTTCGCCCACTTCAGCTCGGCGGCTACATCATCGGTTGACCGCTTGCGCCATGCATGCCCGCTCAGCGTCTGCGGCCACAGGCAGAAGGTGCACTGCGCTGGGCAACCACGCGTAGAGTAGAGCGCGATGTAGGGATGCAGCAGGAAGGGCACGTTGTACTTCGTCACGTCCAGATCGCGCTTGTAGATCTTCGTTGCCCATGGCATCGCATCCAGGTCTTCCACCTGCGGGCGATCAGGATTGTGGAAGATCTTGCCGTTCTCCTTGTAGCTGATGCCGAGAATCTCATTCCGCGGCTTGCCGTTCGCATACTCCACGATGGAGTGATCAAACTCGCGGCGGCAAATGAAATCCAGAACTGTGCACTCATTCAGCGCCCTGTCCGGATCGGTCGTCACCGGAGGCCCGACAAACGCGATGCGAATGGACGGATTTGCCTCTTTGATTGCCTCAGCAAGACGCTGATCGCCCTCCCAGCCCACAGTTGAGGTGAAGAGCACAAGGAATTCATAATCCTTGCAGATTCTAATCGTCTCCTCCGCCGAGACGTGATGTGGCGGCGCATCCAGCAGACGGGAACCCTCCAGCAAACCGGCCGGATAAGTCAGCCAAACGGGGTACCAATACGACTCAATCTCGCGCGTAGCGGGCCAGCGCGAGCTTGCGCCACCGTCAAAATTTTCAAACGAAGGCGGGTTGAGGAAGAGTGTTTTCAAGGGCATAGGCATCCTTACAATCTTACCATTTTGAGATGTTTTCTCATCCGCTGCCGCTATGTATTCAGGTGGTTACAGTCAGCAACTTCAGGCCTCAGTATGACTTGCTGCGAATCGTGCAACGATTACTTCCCGTGGAGATCTTTCAGCCAGTCATCCATGTGGCCAAGCGCGCGCAGCAGGTTCAACCGTGCCTTTGCAAGGTCGAATCCTGCTTCGCGAGCGTCTTCCACCTTCTGCCGCTCATCGATGCGGGCCATCTGTTCCGCCTTGGGGCTCGCCTGCGGCTGCGACCCGGGCCCGGCTCCGGAACCATTCCCAACTTCCAATTGGGCCATCACCGTCTTTAGCTGATCGCTCGCGATCTGCTGCTTAAGGCTGGCGATCTCCGTCTGTGCGTCCAACTCGGTAATGCCCGCGCTCGCCTGCACAATAGCGAGGTCATTTTGCCTTTGCGCCTGCTCGGCCTCAACCCGCGCGCGCAGTGCCTCCGCACTCGATTCGCGAGACCGCGCATAGCGTCCCATGTCGAACAGCGGAATCTGCACCGAAATCCCAGACGCAAAGTTGTTTGCGGGAAGCGGCTTGGCAAAAAACTGGTTTACGTCGTTCAGAATCGTCGTGTTCCGGTTGTATTGAACGAAGAAGCGCAGCTCCGGCAGATAGTTCGCCTCCCGGTCGCCCTTGGCTTGTGTCGCTCTCGAGAGCGCAACAAAGTTCGCGGCCTGTACACCGTGCAGAGTAACCTTAGAATCAAGACCACGAATCTGCGGGATTTCAGGAATGCTCGCGTGGTCTACTTTGATTGAACCCAGCGGCAGCCCGGTGAGAACCGAGAGTTGTTTATCCAGTACTGTCGCACGCGCCTGCAGATGAATCCTGCCTAGTTTGATCTGCGCCGCTGTCAGCTTCGCCTGCAGCAATTCGCTCAACGGGTCCACACCCGCTTCGGTCCGCTGCTGTTCGATGTCGACAAGCTTGGCGGCAAAACTCTCCTGCTGCTGAGCGTCGGCCAGCTGCTGATTCACCGTATCGAGTTCAATGTACGCAGTCGACGCATCCAGCGCGACCTGTTCCCGCGCATCCTTCAATCGCGCCTTTGAAGCCTGCAATCCGAGGTTCGCCGCGTCGATGTATCGTTTTTGCGGAATGCTGTACACCAGCGACTGCACCGTAGCGGTCCAGACCGAGGGCGGCTGGCCCGTGAATCCGATCTCAGGAAACACCGGCAGCCCGGTTCCAAAACCGATGGATGGAATCAGCGCGTCCTGGCTCTCAGACAGTACCGCCGCAGCCTTCCTTACATCCGCGGCAGCGATGCGCACACTCGTACTGTTTCGCTGGGCCAGATCCACAACCGTTCCCAGCGATACCTGTGCATGTGCCACGCCAGACAGCCAAAACGGGGCGGCAAGCAGCGCAATGTGCAGCAGATGTACATTCGTGGATCTGAGACGAAGATTCAAAACGAGAGCCCCAAAGCCGCTTTGTAATCATGAGCAAGGTTCAGCGCTGCAGCCTTCTCCAGTCGCGCGCCATCCTTGTCGCCCAGTTGCGCCTTGAGGCGAGCCAGCCGCGTGTGTGCCTGAAAAGCCGGCGCCTCTTCGCTCTTTGGGTAATTTGCCAGGTACTCTTCGAGCATCTTCGCTGCCAGCGCCAGGTTCCGCTTGCCCTTCACCAAGACAGCGGCGCCGTTGTAGAGCGCCACCCCTGCGCCGCGATCGCGCTGCGCCGCTTTGTATCCGCTCTCGACGGCACTCTGCATATCGTTCCAGCGTTCCCGCTTGCGATAGAAACTGGCCAGTGTCATCCATGCAAAGGCCGGATGCTGGTTGTTCATGATCGCCAGTTTGTACTCCCGCTCGGCGGTCCCGTAGTCTTTACCGCTTTCCGCAATGCGACCGAGCAACACGTGCGCACGCGCGACCTCGATCTTCTGCAATTGCGGTACCAGTCCCTGTGCTTTGTCGTTGCCGCCTCCGACTACCGACGGCGCTGAAGAGTAAAACTCGCCAAGATCCGTTAAGGCTTCTCCATCGCGCGGATCGAGACTCGCTGCCTGTTCGAACTCGGCGCGTGCACGCTTGGCCAGGCTGAATGCAGAGAGAAATGAAACGGCATCGGCCTTCTCCCCAAGAGCTCGCGCCAACCATAGATGATTCTGCGCATTCTGCCCGTCCAATTGAACTGCCGAAGTGCACTCGTTCACTGCGTCATCCCAGCGCTCTTCCGTGAAGTAAACACGGCAACGCAGTAGATGAGCGTCGGCTGAATTCGGAAAACCAGTGAGCATCGAGAGAGCGCGGTCCGCTTCACCGGCTTGCAAGGCAGCATCGGCCTGGGCCAACCCGCCCTTTGGCAGGTCTGCAGCTCCGGCGCAGACGCACGCGCCCAATACCACAATTACGGCTACCTTCTTCACTGCACTCTCTGGATCGGCATACCTTCTTGCAAAGGCTGCCCGGTCGTTGTTCCCGTGGCCACCCACTCACCGTCCTTCAGTCCCGAAGTGATTGCCACTTGCGAAATATTGATCGCTCCGGTAACGACGAAGGTCTTCTTCAGCTCGTCGCCATCGATACGGTAGACAAACGTCTTGCCATTCTCTGACCGCAGCGCTTCGCGCGGAATGCTCATCACGTCCGCCTGGCTGGAAGTCGTCACCGTTACAGTCACGTTTGTGTTTGGCAGCAGCTGTCCGTCGGGACTGTCATCGATATGGATCAGCGCCTCGCCAACTCTACGAGTCTCGTATTGCTCCACCGTTGAGGGGGTTCGCTCGATATGCCCGTGCCACACCACTCCCTGCCGGGCATCCCATTTGATGATTGCCTTCTGTCCGACTGCGAGCCTTCCAATTTCCGGCTCATCGAAATATGCGCGCACACGCAGCTTGTGCAGGTCCGCCATTTGCAGGAGCATCTTGCCCTGTTCCACAAACTCGGTCGCCTTCACATCAACGCTATAGACGGTCCCTGCGCTCGATGCCCGCACCGCGGTCTGCGCAAGCACCTGCTGCGCCGCCTGGCGATTTGCCTGCGCATCCTGCAATGCCGCCTGTGCTCTTGCCAGCTCCGACGGTGCATAGCGGCCCTGCGAACTCTGTTCGGCGGCATGCAGGGCAGCTTCAGAGGTTGCGAGCCGCTGTCTTGCGGCCGCAACTTCGCTTGCCGACGCAGCTCCAGTTGAATTCAACTTCTGCAGCGCTTCAAGATCATGCTGCGCCTGGTCGCGCTCCAGCTTGTTGCGCGCAATTTCAGCCGCGCTGACTTGTCTCTGTTCCAGAGTGCCATTCTGGGTAGTGGCTTCTAGCGCCGCCTGGGCTGATTTAACTCCGCTGTCCGCTGTCGCCAGCTTAGCCCGGGCGTCTATGTCGTCCAGTTGCATCAGCAACTTGCCCGCTACCACGTGATCTCCCGGTTGAACGTAAACGGCTCTCACGGCCGCCGAAACCGGACTATGGATCTCAATATTGTCTTCCGGCTCCACTCTGCCGTTCGTCGCGATTGTGCTTTCCAGAGGAGCCTGCGCCACCTGCGCCGCATGCACAGCCGTGCGATCGCGCGTAAGGGAACGAACGACGATGTAAACCGCGATCAAAACGATGGCCAGCCCCAACCACAGCCATCGGCGGCTCAATTGCTTTCTTTCCGTTACCATACGGGCGACCAGAGTCAGTATATAAGACTCATCACTCGCTCCAGAGTCGCGGAAAAATGCATTACGCCGTGTTCATCTTGGTGCCTCGTACAATAGGGACATGCCTCAACAGCCTCGTTATAACGACGATCATGCCAAGGCCGGACTCGACTTCAAATTCCCTGAAATCGAAACGTGGCAGAACCAGTTTCCTGGCTACGAAATCGTCATCGATGACCCGGAACTCACCTCGGTTTGTCCAAAAACCGGCCTGCCGGACTTCGGCCACCTCACCATCCGCTACATGCCGCGCGCGCGCTGCCTAGAGCTCAAATCGCTCAAGGAGTACCTTTTCTGCTACCGCAACCTCGGTATCTTTCAGGAAAACATCGTCAACCAGGTACTCGAAGACGTGGTGAAAGCCTGCGACCCCGTGTGGGCCGTTGTCCGCGGAGAGTTCCGCCCTCGCGGCGGCATCGCTACGAATGTAGAAGCCAAATGGCCAAGGCCTACCGCATAGATCTAACAGCTGAAGGCGGAGAGCTGATGGCTGAAGAGAGGATTCATTGGCGACGACCACTCAATCTGCACCCGCGCGCATCAGCCCTGCCCTCGCCACGCTGATCCTCCTCATCGCGCTCAACCTCCTCAACTTCATCGACCGCTACATCCTCCCCGGCGAGCTCTCCCTCATTCAGAACGAATTTCATGCCACCCGCGAGCAAATGGGTGCGCTCACCACAGCGATGTTTTTCGTCTACATGCTGGCCGCGCCGCTTACCGGCTGGCTCGGAGATCGCTTCCGTCGCAAGCCACTCATCATCGGCGGCGCCGTCCTCTGGAGCCTCGCTACTCTTAGCACCGCCTGGGTCCACGACTACTGGACCCTCTACTTCCGCCATGCCGTCGTGGGCATCGGCGAAGCTTCATTCACTATCTTCGCGCCCGCTGTCATCGCTGACTTCTACCCGGAGCGCGATCGCAACCGCATACTCTCCATCTTTTATGTCACCATTCCCGTCGGCGCAGCGCTCGGCTATCTCGCAGGAGGTCAGATGGGAACCGCCTGGGGCTGGCGTCAGCCTTTCTTCATCTGCGCGATTCCGGGACTCCTCGTGGCCGTTCTCTATGGCATCTTCGGTCGCGAGCCCGTACGTGGCGCACAGGATCACATCCGCGCTACGGCCGATCGCGCAACGGTAGACGGGCTTTTCCGCAACCCGGCGTTTCTCTGCGCGACCTTCGGCCTCGCCATGCTCACGTTCGCAATGGGTGGAATTTCCAACTGGATTCCCGAATTCCTTCACAACCCGGTCGGAATGTCCGTTGCAAAAGCCAGCCAACTTGCCGGAGCCGCCACCGTCATCGACGGTATACTTGGCACCGCCGTCGGCGGCTGGATCGCGCAACGCTGGCTCCGCACCAACCATCGCGCTCTCTATCTCCTCAGTTTCTGGAGCGTCGCACTCACGCTGCCCTTCGGCATCCTGCTCTTCTTTGGTCCGAGCCGCCTGGCAGTTCCTGCACTTCTCGGCGCCGAGTTTTTTCTGTTCCTCAATACCGGCCCGCTCAACACCGCAATCGTAAACTCCGTCTCCGCACCGGTACGCGCCACTGCAGTATCCGTGAATCTCTTCTGCATTCACTTCTTCGGCGACACATTCTCTCCGCAGATCATCGGCAGAATCGCCGACCGCACCGACCTCCGCATCGGCCTCGGCGCAACACTCATATCGCTTGTGGCTTCCTGCATCATCCTCCTCATCGGTGCACGCTTCGCGCCGCCCCTTGGCGAGAACGCCTAGGGCACAACTGCGCAATGGAATCGGGTGTATCAAGGCCTAACTTCAGGCATGCCGGAAAGGATCGGAAAGATTTGCGGGCTTTATCCTCGGAACAGCGATCGCATTCTCGAAGTCGTTTTCGCTCTGCCGCACCAGAGATACTATTTACATGCCCTTCTTCTCCGTGAGCCAGCAGTTCACTAACCTTGCATGGGGCCTCGCCATTGCATGGATGTGGAAGGGAATTACATCGCTAGAGGGAATGCGCCGTCTTCCCGATCTGAGCCGTATCGATCCCGTTACTCTCCCCCCTGTACCTGAAAACGATGGTCCCGATCTCACCGTGGTCGTTCCCGCCCGCGACGAAGAAGCAGTCATCGGCCAATGCCTAGTTTCTCTTCTCGCCTCGACCGGCCTCAAGCTCCAAATCTTCGCTGTCAACGACCGCTCAACGGACCGCACCGGCGAGCATATGGACGCTATCGCCGCCGACATAGAAACCGCGAACACCCCTCACCAGTTCGAAGCCATCCACATTAGGGAGCTTCCCGAGGGCTGGCTGGGCAAGCCGCATGCGCTCGCGGCAGGTGCAAAACGCGCCACCGCCCCGTGGATCCTCTTCACCGATGGCGACGTTCTCTTTGGTCCTCGCGCTCTCGAACTTGCGATGCGCGAAGCCGTCGAGCTCCGCGCCGATCACGTCGTGCTCGCGCCGAGCATCATTTTTCACTCTGCGGGCGAACGCGCCGTGCTTGGCGCCATGCAGGCCATGGCCTCATGGATGATTCGCCTCTGGAAAGTTCCCGACCCGCGCGCCAAAGACTCCTTCGGCGCCGGCGCGTTCAATATGATCCGACGCAACGCCTACCAGCAAGTTGGAGGTTTCGAAAATCTCCGCCTCGAAATCATTGAGGATGTCTTCCTCGGCATGCGCATCAAGCGCGCCGGATTCGCCCAGCGGGTGATCCTCGGTCCCAACCTCGTGCGTCTTAGGTGGATTGAAGGGGTTTTCGGAGTTGTCTCACTGCTTGAGAAGAATGCATTCGCCGTCACCCGATTCCGTACTCCACTTCAACTCCTGGCATGCCTGAGTCCAATCGTGCACGCAGTAGTGCCCCTGGCCGCGATCTTCTCCGGCGGGTGGAACGCTGTTGCCGGGTTGCTGACATACCTTGGGCTTTTCTTGGTGTACGAAGCGAGCCGTCGCGCTACACGCGTACCGGCCTGGTATGCACTTGCCTTCGCACCAGCGGTTCTTTTACTCGGGTGGGCGATGGCGCGTTCCATGCTGCTGGCCCTGGCTCGCGGAGGCGTAATATGGCGGGGCACATTCTATCCGCTCGAAGAGCTTCGCGGCGCGGCGCGCCAGAGATGGCCGCAGCGAGATCAGAAGCCATTCGTTCAGCCGGACTGAGGGCCGCAGCATCGTATCGTAGAACGATGGTCAAGGTTTCGATTTTCTATCCGAGCAAGCCCGGCGCTCACTTCGACGTCAACTACTACATCGATACGCACATACCCCTCGTGCTCGGGCTGCTTGGCTCCGCCGTGAAATCTGTTTCCGTTGAGATCGGCATGCTCGGCGGAACTCCAGACCAGTTGCCGCCGTTCACGGCGATCTGCAGCTTCACTTGCGAAACTATCCAGGCGTTCACAGATGCCTTTCTCCCCAACGCCGACATCCTCCAGAGCGATATCCCCAAATACACCGACATCGCGCCGATCATCCAAATCAGCGAGATTCGGCTCCAGCAGTAGACCGCAACGTGAGTTGAGAGCGGCGGCTCGAACACCCAAAAAGAAAATGAGCGCTACATGCGCGCTCATTCTCGACATTCAAACTGAGGGCTGAAAGCTGGAGGCTACTTCGCCCCCACCAGCTCTTCGCTCTTCGCTCCCTGTCCGTAGTGGCTCTCTACATACTTATCGAGAATCTCCTTGAATTCCGCCACGATAGTATCGCCACGCAGTGTCGTATACAGTTTTCCATCCACGTATACGGGCGCCTTCGGCTCTTCGAATGTTCCCGGCAGGCTTATACCAAGGTTTGCGTGTTTCGACTCGCCGGGCCCATTCACAACGCATCCCATTACCGCGAGCTTGAGTTCCTCGACTCCCGGATATCTCTTCCGCCACTCCGGCATCGATGTCCTCAGATAGCCCTGAATCTGCTCGGCCAATTCCTGGAAGTACGTGCTGGTTGTGCGCCCGCATCCGGGGCAGCTCGTCACCTGCGGCATGAAGCTCCGAATCGAAAGAGACTGCAGAATCTGCTGCGCCGCCTGCACCTCTTCCGTACGATCCCCGCCCGGCTTTGGCGTCAAGCTCACGCGAATCGTGTCTCCTATTCCCGCCAGCAGCAGCGGAGCCAGCCCCGCTGTCGAAGCAATCAACCCCTTCGCTCCCATGCCTGCTTCGGTCAGCCCAAGGTGCAGCGCATAACTGCACCGCGAAGCGAGGTTGGTATAGACATCGATGAGATCTCGCACGCCCGAAACCTTCGCAGATAAGATGATCTGATCATCGCGCAGCCCATAGCGCTCCGCAGCCTTCGCCGACTCCAGCGCGCTCACCACCATCGCTTCCATCATCACGTCGCGCGCCGGCAGCGGATCTGACCTCCGATTGTTTTCATCCATCATCCGCGTCAGGAGCGCCTGGTCCAGCGAACCCCAGTTCACGCCTATTCGCACCGGCTTCTGGTTCTGAACTGCACACTCTACCATCACCTGGAAATTGTCATTATCCTTCTTGCCAATAGACGCGTTTCCGGGATTGATGCGGTACTTCGCGAGCGCCTGAGCCGTCGCCGGGTACTTCTTTAGCAAGATATGGCCGTTGTAGTGGAAATCGCCCACAATGGGCACGCGGATCCCGCGCTTTTCCAGTCCTTCAACAATCGCCGGAACCGCCGCCGCGGCCTCCTCATTGTTCACAGTTACCCGGACGATCTCAGACCCAGCCATCGCCAGCGCCGCAACCTGCTCAATGGTCGAGTCAACATCGGCAGTATCGGTGTTGGTCATCGACTGCACGACGACTGGGACCTCCCATCCCACACGAACATTGCCGATCTTTACCGTGGGAGTTTTCCTGCGCTGAATCTCTGGCATAGCGACCTCGTCTATTCCAGTTTACCTGTTCGTGTTTTCGTCCTCTTCGGTAAGGAACTCACCGAGCCGGTCCAAGCTCAACTCCCAGTGAGAACGGTGCTCCTTGATCCACTTCTCCAACTGCGTAAATCCCGCAGGTTCAATGCGGCAAGTCCGTACCCTCCCGACCTTCTCCGTGCGGACCAGGTCACTCTCCTCTAAAATCTGCAGATGCTGTCCGACGGCCGTCAGGGTTACGCCCAAGGGCCCGGCCAGGCGCGTGACCGAGATGGGCCCCCGGCTCAACAGGTCCAGAATGGCCCGGCGGGTAGGGTCGCCGAGCGCATGAAAAAGCCGGTCGATTTCAGGCTGCGGTTTTGACATCGCTGTCTCTTTCCCCGGCACAATCAGGCCGCCACATCATTGCAAAGCCGGTCGAGCAGGCTGTTCCACCCCATCTCCACCATCTTCGCGCCGTCCGGCCAGCCAATGAACGTCCCCTGGTTGGTCAGCACCAGCTCAGTTCCCGCGTCAGAGGAGAGGAACTCGAGCGTGATGACCGCAACCGATACGGGATTCCCATTCAGTGACATCTTTTGCGTGAAAACGATCCGCTGCTCCGGAACGATGTCCTGGTAGGTCGACTCGTTGTTGATCTCGGATCCGGCGATCGGATGACCTTGCTTGAAGCGATAGCGGAAATGCTCCGCTCCGCCCACCCGGAAGTCGAGATCGTATTCCTGTATCTCGTGATCCCCCTCGGCGTACCAGCGCCGCTTGCGGCCAGCTTGGGCAAACGACGCGAAGACCCGAGCAGGGGATTGGGGGTAAGTGCGTTCAACAACAAACGTGGTGTGATTCACATTGGGTTCCGGCATGGTTTAGATCCTCCAGTTCGATTCGCTTCAATTACTGAAGCAACAACTTCAGTATTATTCGGAGCTCCAATAATTGTCAAGTGCATACTTCAGTATTTTCAGGAGAATTGCCTGGACAGATTGGGATGTGAAATCAGCTTGGAATTCAGCAGCGAAGATGCGAGGAACTCAGATCGACTCGACTTTCTTGTTCCGCAACGCTTGTCCAACATGGATTGGCGGATATTCGCACTCCGCAAATACCCACTCCCGGTTCTTGCCATCGGTGAGTGCACCATCGAAAAGGATCACGGTTCGGCAGTGTCCGCATCGGAAACCCAGGTAGCCTTTGTCCCAGGTCGTCTTCTTGAACCAGCCAAGGTCTGTCTGAGCAATCTTCATTGTGCTGCGGCAGCTTCCACAAACCACCTGCTGCGCCCAATCGGGCCCGACGGAAACGATCTCCATGCATCCGCTCCTGAAGTCACTGGGGAACACCGCCGGCTAAGGACGTCTCACAGGTGCGAGTCCGGTCCTGTCCGGGTGAGAGGGATTCTATCCGACCGAGTGAGGTCGCGGACAAGACCATTTTTTGCGGTTTGGATTGCGCTTCTTCGTAAGAAATTGCATTAAGCCGGCACTAGCGGCCTCAATCGATCAAAGAACGGTTTACAGTTGTGGGCATGGCCTTGTATTGCGCAGTCGGCGGGGTAAACCAGGAAATCACCGCGCAGCAGCTTGCCGATCTCCTGCGGGATGCCCTCGGGAAGATCGGGCGCCGCAACCGGGTCCTCGCCGTGCCACCGGACATCACTCGCTTGCACTCTCAGGCAGGCACGCTCACCTGCGCCGCGTACGAGATTCTTGGTGATCGGCTGAAAGCAGTGTTACCCGCTCTTGGCACCCACACGCCAATGACGCCGAAGCAGATGGACCACATGTACCCGGGCATACCCCATGAGCTGTTCAAGGTGCACAATTGGCGCACCGACATTGAAACCCTCGGCGAGGTTCCGGCCGACTTCATCCGCGAGGTCTCTGAAGGCAAGCTCAATTTCGCATGGCCCGCGCAGGTCAACCGCCTCATCTGCGGGGGTGAGTTCGATCTCATCCTCTCCATTGGCCAGGTGGTGCCCCATGAGGTCATCGGCATGGCCAACTACAACAAGAACATTCTCGTTGGCACCGGCGGCCGCATGGGGATCAACCGCAGCCACTATCTCGGCGCCGTCTACGGCATGGAGCGCATCATGGGACGCG
>Ga0207674_10001360_pt1 | contig 31646 bp, 39 predicted proteins | sample KBSCornC72_FD_184303 | JGI IMG/M metagenome (GOLD analysis project Ga0207674, IMG submission 184303) | Corn rhizosphere microbial communities from Kellogg Biological Station, Michigan, USA - KBS Corn C7-2 (SPAdes) (version 2) | ecosystem: Host-associated > Plants > Roots > Rhizosphere > Soil ...
AGGCGGATCAGAAAGCCTTTCGCGCCGAGCAGGATCATGATGCCGGCGATCCCGCCGACCAGAGACAGACACACGCTCTCGGTCAACAACTGCCGTGTGAGGCGCGCCCGGTCGGCCCCGAGCGCCTGCCGAACGGCGATCTCGCGTCCTCGCGCGCTCGCGCGTGCGAGCAGAAGATTGGCAATGTTCACGCAGCCGATCAGCAGGAGCGACGCCACCGCGCCGAGCAGCAGCATCAACGATGGGCGCACGTTGCCGACCACGATATCTTTGAGCGGCACCACGCGAACGCTCCAGGCACTCTGCGATGGATAGTCGAGGGGATATTGCCGCTGCAGCGAGGACACGAGCGCGTCGACCCGACTCTGCGCAGCCGCGATCGTCAGGCCGGGGCTGAGGCGGGCAATCGCGGACGAGATGCTGCGGGTGCTCAAACCCGATGGATCGATTCTATGGTTCGATTTTCGCGTGAACAATCCGCACAACGCCCAGGTAAAGGGGATCGGCGCCCGAGAAATTCGATCTTTGTTTCCCGGCTGCGAGATCCAGCTTGCCTCAGAAGTCCTGGCGCCTCCAATTTCACGTCGTGTCGCCAGCCGTTCGAGACTCATAGCTTCCATATTGAAATCAGTGCCGTGTCTTCGCACTCACTATGTCGGCCTGATTCGCAAGAGCACATTCAGGCATGAACCACGATCCAAATGTTCAGGAGACTAAATCCTTGTCAGCGCCCCTTCGCATATTACATGTAACGCCGACGCTGACTGCCGGCGGCGCCGAACACATGGCCACACATTTAATGGTTGGATTGTCCAAATCGCACGCTGTAGGCGCAGTGGGCCTGTTTCCGGCAGCGCACAGCGCCGTGGAACGCCGCTTGGCGGAGGCGGATATTCCCAGATGGCATCTCAACAAGCGGGCGGGATTCGACCCGCGGATGTTCGCGTCGCTGAATCGCGCGTTTCGCGAATTTCGACCAGACGTCGTACATACTCATATGGCGGTTCAGCGTTATGTATTTCCAGTAGTGCTCCGCCACCGAACCGTCGTGGCGATCCATACGGTGCATAATCTCGCCGAGCACGAGACGGATGCGTTCGGCCGTTGGGTCCATAGGTTCGCTTTCAGGAATCGGGTGTTACCGATTGGGATTTCGCAAGAGGTCTCGGCAAGTGTCCAGCGGATCTACGGAATGGAATGCAAGGCGGTTATTCCTAATTGCATCCCGGTCGAAAACTACCGACACAAGCCAGAAGAACGCATTCGCTGGCGCGCAGAAAACGGTCTGAGCTCCGATGCCATCGTGTTTACTTGCGTCGGACGTCTGGAGCCTCAAAAAAACCCTCTGCTGCTTTTGCAAGCTTTCGCGGAGTTGAAGTATTCTCATGCCCATCTTGTGCTCTCGGGAGACGGATCGCTTCGGGAACAGCTCAAGGCCTATGTAAAGGCGCAAAAGCTAGGTGACCGAGTTCACCTGCTCGGCAAACAAAATAATGTTCCGAATATTCTAGCCGCTTCGGACGTATTTGTGCTCTCGTCAAACTGGGAGGGAAATCCGCTCGCAGTTATGGAAGCGATGGCGGCTGGACTGCCTGTCATTGCAACCCAGGTCGGGGGCGTTCCCGAACTCGTTCAGTCCGGTGACCAGGGCTTTTTGGTGCCGGCGGGTGATTGCATTCGGTTTACCGGGGCCATGAAGGCCCTAATCGACAGCGCCGAAACACGACACGCCATGGGCCGCGCCGCCCAGACGCGTGCGATGCGGGAATTCAAAGTGGAGCGCATGGTGGAGGGTTACGCGAATCTATACCGTGAAATGGTGCAGAAATCGCGCGGGACGCAGCTCAAGGCTATGACCCGGTGGGCCGCTTCACAAACTTAGCGCTCGATCAAAACCGAAATGAAATTGATACTTGTCACTGCTAACTTGCCGTATGGAACAGACGAGGCTTTCATTGTCCCTGAGATCGAACAGCTAATGAAGGACGGGCACCAGGTGTTAATCGTTCCTCGTTCTCCCAAGGGCCTGGTTATACACGGCAAGGACGTATTGAAGCACTCGAAATCCGAAGCACTCTGTTCGTCTACGGTGTTGAAAAAAGCAATGCGCGTGGCCAGTTCTGCGCCCGCGCGCGCTCTCCGGGCGATAGCGCCCGTCTTAACCAGCAGGACGCTGGGGATCGCGGTCAAGAATGCATCCATCGTGCCCAAAGCTCTATGGTTAGCGGACATCGCGCGCGAATGGGGAGCTGAGCATTTGCACTCACACTGGGCGGGAACCACCGCCAGCTTGACAATGTTCGCAAGCACTTTCTCTGGAATCCCGTGGAGCTTCACGGCTCATCGGTGGGATATCGTCGAGAACAATCTTCTGAAACAGAAAATAAGGCATGCGAGGGTGGCCCGTTTTATTTCCGAAGACGGTCTGAGAATGGCCACGGCGATAGGTATTGGAACGGCGCATAACGCGCGCGTCCTATATATGGGCGTGGCTCTTCCGGCCGAAATAGAGCGACGAATTGGCGAGTGGCCAATCGTGATCTGTCCGGCGCGTTTGGTGGATGTGAAGGGTCACCGTTTCCTGCTAGAAGCCTGGCGAATTCTGCGGAAGCGCGGCTTGCATGGTGAATTGTGGCTGGCCGGCGATGGTCCATTAAGATCTCAACTGGAATCTTTCGCGCGATCCTTCGGCCTGCATCATTCCATCAAGTTCCTGGGAACTTTAGGGCACGACGAACTGTTGCGAATTTACAAAGAGATTCCGATTTCGGCGGCCGCTCTGGCAAGCACGGACCTGGGCCGGGGCGTGCATGAGGGAATACCAGTGGCGCTGATGGAGGCGATGGCCTACGGAATCCCCATCGTCGCTACATCCACTGGAGGCACTCCGGAGTTAGTGAAACCGGGAACGGGGCTTCTGGTCCCGCCAGCCGATCCGCAGGCACTGGCGGACGCGCTCCAAACGCTTCTGCAAAATCGGATGCTGCTACGACAGATCGGCGACCGCGGCCGGAAGCACGTTCGCGAGACCCACGATATCGCGCGCGTAACTTCGGAACTTGCGAGTCTCCTGGCGGGACAGCTGGCCACGCACCCTCAAAATGCTTCGGCTGCGGCCTAAGGGGTAGTGTCTTGAAGGGGAATCTACCGCATGCGTAATGCCCTGCAAAGAAATCTCCGAATGATATCGTTGTTCGGCGCGACCGTCCTATCCTACGTTTGCGCACTACTACTACGCTTTGATTTCGCTCTCCCCAGCTCACAGGAATGGTTATTTCGACTTGGCTTGTGCATCTTCGTCATCGTGAAGGTACCTATATTTTGGGCGAGCCGGCTTCACGCAGGCGACTGGAAAACCTCGAGCCTGTTTGATTTGCACCGGATCGCATTGGCGAATATCACAGCTTCCGGCTTGAGTTCTCTCATTACGGCGGTAGTGGTTGGACCTGCGTTTCCACGTTCCGTATATATCATCGATGCCGCGCTCTGCTTCCTATTCACCGCCGGTATTGTCTTTAGCGTAAGGATGTATTCGGAAGTCTTCGTGCTCGATCCGCGAGAATCCGAAAGGAAACGAGTGTTGATCTATGGAGCGGGAGTCGCTGGATTCATGCTGGGGCGTGAACTTCACTCCAATTCTCGCCTCAAGACGACGATTGTGGGGTTTCTGGATGACGATCCCAAAAAGCACAACAGCTCCCTGCTGGGAGCGGAAATACTCGGCGCTGGACGTGACGCGAGGCGGTTAATTGCTGGGTTTGAGCGTGCCCGTAAACCGGTCTCCGAAATCATCATCGCCATGCCCTCCGCGTCCGGGCGGCAGATGCAGATGGTCACCGCTCATTGCCGCGCGGCCGGCGTTCCTTTCCGGACTCTACCCAGCTTGGGTGAATTGCTCGATGGGAAGATGAGCCGTCAGATCAGAGAAGTGTCCGCCAATGACCTGCTGGGTCGTGAACCCGTCCATATCGACGAGAGTAAAATCGCGGCGGCGATCGCCGGTGAGGTGGTTATGGTTACCGGAGGGTGCGGATCAATCGGCTCCGAACTGTCGCGGCAATTGGCCCAGTATGGTCCTCGCAAACTGGTGATTTTCGATCAGGCCGAAAGTGAGATGTTCATGCTGGCTTTGGACTTGCGCAAGCGGCATCCGGAGTTGAACCTGGTGACCGAAATAGGCGATATTTATCGTGCCTCTCGGGTGCAACAAGTTATGTCGCGGCATGGAGTACAGGTTGTTTTCCATGCCGCCGCCTACAAGCACGTACCACTGATGGAAGAGAACATCATCGAGGCCGTCGAAAACAACATCATCGGTACGTATAACGTGGCTCGGGCAGCTCACCGGAACGGAGTGAAGAACTTCGTTCTGATCTCCTCCGATAAAGCCGTAAACCCGACCAGCATCATGGGCCTTACAAAACGCATCGCAGAACTCATTGTTTCCGCGACGCCGCTGGACGGGGGCGTCAAGTCCGGCACGTTTCTGGCTGTTCGCTTCGGCAATGTGCTGGGCAGCTCCGGAAGCGTAATTCCGATCTTCCGGCGTCAAATCGCCGCCGGAGGGCCCATCACCATAACGCATCCCGAAATGCGCCGCTATTTTATGAGTATCTCGGAAGCAGTGCAGCTGGTCTTGCAGGCGTCCACCATGGGCGAGGGTTCAGAGGTGTTTGTCCTGGATATGGGTGAAGCTGTGCCAATCATCACTCTCGCTCGCAACATGATTCACCTTGCGGGCCTGGTGGAGGGAAAGGACATCGAGATTTCCGTCACGGGTCTGCGTCCCGGAGAAAAGATGTTCGAGGAGGTGCGATTGGATGGTGAGGATATTCTTCCGACATACCACGAAAAAATTCGGCGCTTCCGGCGACAGGGACCTGATTCCCAAGTGCTCATGGACTGGCTGGAGAATCTGCGTCTCCTGCTTGCCGGCGGGAATGTCCAGGCCATTAAGCTGCACTTGGCACGATTGGTGCCTGAGTACCAGGGGCATCTTCCCGCGAGAGACGAGCAACTGAGCGGCGACCTGAAGGCTGTCGGTCAACCTATTTGAGCGGAGGTTTCCTTGTCTAATTTAGTGCGGAAGTTTAGAATGCGATTGTCGAGCGGTTGCGTTCTCGCGTTTCATGACATTCAGCCAGATCGACTTGCGGAGCTCGTCGACTGTATCCGGCCCGCGCAAGCCATATCGTTAACTGAATTGGTGGATCGCAGCAAAGCCGGCAAGTCTACGGCCGGATTGTTCGCTATCACCGTCGATGACGGAGTGGGCGAAACCGTCAAGGGCCTCACTCAACTGTTCCGCGAGCGCGGCTGGCCTGCTACTTTCTACGTCGCAACAAACTATCTGGACTCGAAGGAGGGAATGGGATTTCAGTGGTGGCGAAACCTGATGCCATTTCTACCCCTGCGGAAAATCGAGCTGACGAGCGGGGTCATTGACCTCTCGCGGCCGGGTGCGATTCGGGATCTGTCGCGGAAGATGGAAGCGATGTGGCATTCCCAGCGGATAGAGTCCTACCTTCCGCTTACTCTGGAACTCGCTGAGATTGCGATGCGCGAAAGCGGTATGGGCCTCGAGGCCATTCGACCGCCGGAACCGATTACATGGGACGAGGTTACTCAAATCAGCCGGGATGACCTGATCCGCTTCGAGAGTCACGGAGTTTCGCACGCCGCCATGTCCACGCTTACCGACGAAGAACTTATTTTCGAGATGAAATACAGCCGGGACCTAGTATCCCGCCACTCTGGGCGTCTCTGTCGTCACCTGGCATATCCGTTCGGAAGCAGTCGGAGCATTGGCCCGCGGGCCGCTTTTATCGCACAAAAACTCTACGACTCGGCTGCAACCATGACGCTCGGAAGCGTGGACTCGGCGAATCCGTGGCTCTTGCCGCGAATTCCGTTGTATCCGGAGAATCCAACCTGGTATGTAAACCTGAAGATCTTACTGAAGTGTAGCCGCGTTAATGGGCTTCTCGGCGCGCATGGTGGCGGTCTGCCTATCGCTGAGACCGCGGCATCCTTGGTTCGCAGATCACCCGTCTAATGGAGAGTGGTGGCATACAGGGAAGCCACATCAGTGTCACTTAGCACTCGATTGTAGATCCGCACATCATCCATATAGCCTTTATAAGATGCAGACCTACTGGGGTCAGTGCCAAGGTAGAGCCCGTACATCTGCAGGGGAAGGGTTGAGCCGGCCGCGAAGGTATTGGCGGTGAAAGCAACGGGTTTCCCGTTCACATATCCCTTAAGTACACCCGATGAAAACGTAAATACAAGATGCTGCCATTGGTTGAGCGCCAGCGAATAATTCAACCTGCCGTACATGCCGGTCGCAGAAAACTGCGGTGCGCGGCTGCTGCCGTTCAACTTGACATCCCAGCTGTACAGCTTGGATACGGTGCGCGGATCGACGTTTCCGTTGGAATTCGGCCGCAACCACATAGATACCGTAATTTGCGTTGCGCCCTCCAGGCTGGAGCTTTCGGACACGGAAACATAGCTATTGGAGCCACTCAATGAGATACAGCTGGCGCAAACATTCGATGCCCAAGAGACATTCTGAAGCGTCCCCGTGTTTCCATTGCCGGAGGAATCGGCAGTTGTGACGCCACGCAGCTCATTAAAATTCCAAAGTGCCATCAAGCCTGACGCCAAGTTGGTTGCCGCGCTAATGCTGAGAGAAACGGTGGTGGATGCAGCGAATCCAGATCCTGTGCCGCTGATCATGAGAGGGAAAACTCCTGTCGGAGTGCTTGACGACGTAGCGAGTGTGAGAGTCGTGCTGCATGTTGCAGTGCAATTGGCCGCGGAAAAGGCTGCGGTGACTCCAGCCGGCAACGATGACGCTGAGAATGCAACGGAGGCTGGCGAGCCCGATAGGAGGCGCACCGTAACGCCGTCAGCCGCCGATTGGCCCTGCATCACAGAAAGCGTGGAAGTCGCTGCCGACAATGAGATCGCGGTCGATAAGGCAGCCGTCGTAAAGGTGGAATCAGGTGACACCGTGACGCCCCCACTGGAGTTTGTGGAACTCACTCGAAAATGATATGAAGTCGAGGCCGTGAGATTGAAAAGGGTAACCGAGTGTTGGGTGACAAGCGTCGCATCTGTTGGCGTGTTCATCGTGTAACTACTCAGCCCGTATTGGACGGAGGATGTCGATGGCTGATCGGTGGTCCAATTGATTACGACCGAAGTCGGTAGAACCGAAGAAGTGAATACTCCGGAGATGACGGGCGGCGGTACGATGACGGGGGGTACATACTCAAACGCGCCAATGTCAGCGCTGGAACCCTGCGGTCTGGCGTTAAGATCGAAATCGGTGCCCACAGCGGCAATATTCATGCCCGTATCAATCCCGGGACCTCCCGCTTGCACATGAAAATCGAACGGCGCCGACGACGCGTTAGTGAACATGGGATTCGCCCCAATCTGGTTTGTACCCAGTGTGCATCCGCTCGCGTCCGCCATCATGCCGGATGCCCCGTAAACGAGGTTATGGTCGATCGAACAGCTAGCGATGGAAGAGGTGTAGCGAGTAATAGCGTAGTTCTGCGGCGTGTAAAAGATATTATCTCGGATGGTCAAATTCGATTGTGTATTCCACAGCATGATCTGACCATCCTGCCCTCCGCCATTTGGAAACGCAAACGTGTTGTTTGCGATCAGAACATTGCTCAATCCGTCCGCCGTCTGAATCGACCAGCCGTGAGGAATGTTGTAGAAGAGATTGTTGATGATCGTGTAGTTTGACCCGTGAAGGTACAAGCCGTGATCCAGCCAATTCACGTTGGTTCGGCCGATGTCGTGAAACACATTCCCATCGATGAGGAAGTCATGGCAGTTGGGGTTGGCGTAAAGTCCGTCCAGCCCCAGCGTGGTGGACGTAGAACGATTGGCGATGTATTCAAGTCGGTTGCCGCGCAAGGTGATGTGGTGCGCGGAATCATTGCTGTGGATCGCTTCCTTATAACCCCGCGTGATTACCAGGTCTTGAATCACGATGTAGGAGGCATTGCCGAGATTGATGTATGCATCGCACAGCATCTCGCAGTCCAAAACGGCCGCACCTTTGTGTTCGGCTTTAATTGTGATCCATGCTCCAGCGGTTCCGGAATTATAAAGAACGACTGGAGCATATTCATTCCCACTGCTGTCCCCGCCCGTAACGGAGTTGACATGGCCGTACGTGCCGTCCCGGACGATGACGGTATCCCCCGCGACGGCGCGATTCACGCCCTGTTGCAGGGTGAGGAAAGGTGCCGCCAGGGTACCGGGATTCGAATCGCTCCCTGCCGGGGCGACGTAATAAGCCGCGGCGCCGGCCAGTCGTGCCAAAAGAAGCACTGCCAAGGTCAAAAGTAGGGTCCGGCTATGGCGGGATGGGGCGGAAGCGTGCGTTGCAAAAGTGAAGTTCAAAACTGTCCTCGTATTGGGGCGAAACAATTCGCCATTCGAGCAAATCAAACTCTTGGCGCAGATCGTGGGCTAAGCGCGCTCCTGGGCGCGCGGATCTGCGACATTTTGCCTGCGTATCATGAGCATCATATCGGCGGCGCCGGGTCCGCAGCCATTCGGAAGGGACCCTAGCGTCCGGGCCTTTTCGCCCTACCGAATGGGAGCTGCTAGCCAGGGTGGCGCACGTGGCATTGAAGGAAATCGGAGGAACAGTCGTGAAAATATCGATCGTCATACCGTGCCGGAACGAAAGGCGGCACATTGGAGAATTCCTGGATTCCCTCTTGCGTCAGAGCTTCGACCGCAATTGGGAGGTCGAGATCCTGGTGGCGGATGGGATGAGCGATGACGGCACTCGGGAAGTGTTGCGGCAGTATATGCAGAAGGCGCCCAGCGTTCAAATGATCGATAATCCCGGGCGCATCGTCTCAATGGGGCTGAACGCTGCGATCGCTGCCTCGACTGGCGACGTCATTATTCGCATGGATGCCCACACCGTTTACGCAACGGATTATGTTCGACAGTGTGTAGATGTACTACGGCAAACCGGCGCCGATAACGTAGGCGGGCCCTGGATCGCGCGCGGCACCGGATTGATCGGACGGGCTATCGCAGCCGCATTTCAATCCCCCTTCTGCGCCGGCGGCGGTAAGAGCCACAACCCAAGTTACGAGGGAGATGCCGACACCGTCTATTTGGGCTGCTGGCGCAGATCCGTGTTCGAGCGCTTTGGCCTGTTCGATCCCGAATTGGTTCGCAATCAGGATGACGAACTAAACTTCCGTATTCGACGGGGAGGCGGACGGCTGTTTCAGTCTCCCCGGATTCAGTCGTATTACACTCCGCGATCTTCGCTTGTCGCGGTTTCCAAGCAATATCTTCAGTATGGCTTCTGGAAAGTGGCGGTCATGCGGAAGCACGGTTCAGTAGCGTCATGGCGGCACCTTGTTCCGGCGCTCTTCGTCAGCTCTATCCTGCTGGGTCTCTTGTTGATCACACTGTCGGCCGCGTTTGGTTGGAGCACGTTCGCGCTGTTTGCCGGCACTCTCCTGAGTGCTGAATTGATGTTATATGCGTTAGCCTGTGTGACTGCGTCACTTCCTTACCTGGGCTCACTCGAATTGCCATCACTACTGGCGCTTCCAGGCGTGATTGCCGTCCATCATATTGCCTACGGCGTTGGGTTTCTGATGGGATTGCTCCAGCCGGCGAGGTCCGGGGTCAATAGCCCGCAACCATCCAGGTTCTTTACCGCTTTGACTAGATGAGCTTTCTCGTAAATCCGATCCTCTCTAAGGAACCGCGGGAACAGGGCCACCTACGCGACAAGAAGCGTCCGTTCATTCGGCTCGCTACATTCGCGGATTATGATCAAATCGCAGCGGTTGAATCCAGGCACGGACTGACCGTGAAAACCCGCGATCAATGGCTGGCGCTTTGGCTCGACAATCCAGCTTACTTGGAATTAAGTGACTGGCCGATCGGTTGGGTGATCGAAGACAAGTCGGGACACATCGTCGGATCGTTGGGTAATGTTCCGAGCTTTGTCTATTTCGGCGGCAAGAAGTATACTTCTGCGGCGGGTCGAGGGTGGGCGGTGGATGTCCAGTTTCGAGCATTTTCTGTGATGCTCTTGGCGTACCAACTCAGGCACAGTGGAGCTGACATTAACGTGATCACAACGCCAAGTCCAACTACCGCAGCGCTCTGCACTCAGCTAGGCTGGTCCAAGGTCCCGGTGGGAGAATGGGATCGCTCGCAGTTTTGGGTGGCGAACTACGCCGCCGCAGTGCAAGGCTACTTGGAAGGCAAGCTCCCTAAGCTCATTTCAAGAGGGCTTGGCGCGATCCTCTCGACGCCGCGACGATTGAAAGATTCTTCGCTAACCGCGCGGCAGTCGCTAAAGAATGACTACCGCTTTGACTGGTGCACGTCCTTTGATGATCGCTTCCATGGGATGTGGGCGGAATTGAAGGAACAGCGTCCGGACCTGTTACTTGGTTCTCGAGACCCGGGCACATTGAACTGGCATTTTAGGCACTCTCTCAAGCAGCATCGTACATGGATTCTTGCTGCGAGCCGGGGCTCGCGCCTGGTGGGCTATGCGGTTTTCGAGCGCCGTCAAGTCCAGTCTTTGGGCCTGGAGCGGGCACTTCTCATTGATTTTCAAACTCTCGTCAAAGATCCCGATCTATGCCGGGCGATGATCGATCACGCCCTTGCGCGCTGCCGCCACGAGGTCGTCCACGTTTTGGAGAACATGGGATGTTGGCTACACAAGCTTCAGCAGATCCAACCTCCTCCTCACCATCGCAGCCTGGAAACCTGGTGCTATCTATATCGCGTTACCAACCCGGAGTTGGATGGCTCTTTACGGAACGCGGATTGTTGGTACCCCACTCAATACGATGGGGACGCCAGTCTTTAAAGGGAATGCAAGAGATGCCGCGCCTTGGTTTACTGGCTTTGCTCGCCTATTTATCCGTGGTTCATTGCGCCGCCTCTGTCTACTACGTGGCCACGGACGGCAAGGACTCCGGCCATGGATCGCGCACCGCACCTTTTCGCACCGTCATCCGCGGCATGCAGGCCGCGAACGCCGGGGACACAGTTATCGTTCGTGATGGTACATACGGTCACGAAAGGTCTGTGACCGGCGGAGACGGAAACCAAGACAACCACTCCCCCGTAGTTCTCCGCAGATCCGGCAGGCCCGACGCGTGGATCACTTTGCGCGCCGAAAGAAAATGGGGAGCCATCTTAGATTGCGAAATGCGTTGCGATTCCTACATCGATCTCTTTAACGCTTCCTACATCGTTATCGAAGGATTCGTTATCACGAGGGGCTTCAAGGAAGGCATCCACAGTAACGATGCCGCCCATCACATCACGATTCGAGGCAATCGAATCGAATACATTGCCAATCGCCCCTCATCCACCGGCCGCGGGCTCAGCGGCATGTACACAAACCAGGCGTGCCACGACTTTATTGTGGACGGTAACGTATTCCACGACATTGGCCGGTCGAATCCATCGCAGCTCGATCATGCCTTATATCTTCACGGCTCGGGCATGACCGTGGCCAACAACGTCTTTTATAACATCCATCATGGGTGGTCCATTCAGACCGCCGAAGGCCTGGACGGAGCGCTGATCGCCCATAATGTATTCGCCTTCGAGAATACACCGGGTAAGACCGGCCAAATCATGCTGTGGGGGCGGCAATCGAACTTGATCGTCCGGGATAACATTTTTTATGAGACCGAGAGGTTCGCGATCACTCGCTACCAAGCTTCCATAAGTTCTTGCAGTATCGATCACAACATGATCTACGGCACCACTGCCCCTCAAGTGATGATGGATACCTCTGGCTGTTCGGTGCACGACAATCGCATCGGCGTCGACCCCCTGTTTGTGAATACAATACGGGAACCCTATGACTTTCATCTACGGGCGAATAGTCGAGCGATCGGCGCCGCTGCCGCTACCTCCGTATCCATCGACTTCGACGGACTGGCTCGCAGCTCTACTCATTCCGACATTGGCGCTTTCGTTTTTCACTCTGTGCCATGAAAGCTATATCGCCTGGATAGCTGACCCCATCAAGAGTGGCCGTGGTATACAATCTCCCCATGGCTCGATCTCTTTATCCGGCTCTGGGCATCGTTGCTCTGCTTTCGATTTGCGAGAGCAGCCCTAGTCAGACGCCAAGCGGGCCTGTCGTTTCCATCAGCCCTCGCCGAACCCCCACTGCTGGCCTCAATCCGGAAGCAGTTCCGAGTGAGCATCTCCGCGTGGATGCTTCGATGGTTCTGGTGCCAGTCCACGCGGTATCTCCAACGGGAACCAATGTGACGGATCTCGCCGCAGCTAATTTTCGGGTATTTGAAGACGGCGTTGAGCAGAAGATTACCTATTTCTCGCAGGACGATGCTGCGCTCTCGGTAGGCCTGGTGTTTGATTCGAGCGGCAGTATGAGCAATAAGATCCGCAAATCCGCGGACGCCGCCGCTGCGTTTTTCAAAACCGCTAATGCAGACGACGAGTTCTTCCTAGTTGAGTTCGGCGAACGGCCGAAACTTCTCACACCATTCACTTCCGATTCCGATGAGGTTTATCGGAAGATTGCGCACACCAAACCTTTCGGGCGCACGCCCCTGATCGATGCAATCCATCTGGCCCTAACCCAGATGAAGAATGCCAGAAATTTCCGCAAGGTGATCGTGATTCTGTCGGATGGCGGCGATAACCGCAGCCGGCTGACCCGGGGACAAATCAAGGGAGCCTTGCTCGAATCCGATGTCCAGCTGTTCGCAATGGGAATCTTCGATGCCGGAGATCTTCTTAAGCATTCGAGAGAAGAGCAAAACGGTCCCCGGTTGCTCGACGAACTGGCCGAGCATACCGGAGGACGCGCTTATAGCATAGAAAATCCAGAAGACCTGGAATCGATTAGTTCACAACTGGGCACTCTGCTTCGTAGCGAGTATCTCCTCGGATACACGCCCTTAAACCCCTCCCGCGATGGGAAGTATCGTCACATCAAGGTGGATCTGGCGGTTTCGTCGAGTACCCCCGCCCCCAGCATTACCTACCGACGCGGCTACTATGCTCCGGTGAAGTGAGGGTCTCGCGCTACCAACGGAAACCGAATGAGACTGGCACGTAGTCAGTGTGCAGATAGTTGTTCATGAAGATGCGATGATAACGAGCTTCGGCGAAGAACTTGCCGTGCCACTTTGACCCGAAGGCGATGCCTGCACCCCCGTTCACGCCAGGTTTATTGACCGTATAGGAGGCTAAAACTTGGGTGGTCGGGACCGCCGCGGTATAGAAGCCGAAGAATGGATCGAAAGCCGTTACCGCCGCCAGACCCGGTTGCGTAAATTCCTGAGTACGCCGGTAAAGGCCGCCTCCACCGATTAAGTACACGTCAAAGTGGCTGCGCGGCGTAAGATGAACAATCGGGTTCAGAGTGGCCGAGAAAACACCGACATTTCCATCGGGAAAGCCGGCCCTATGCAGCGTGGCTCCATTAATTCCGAAGCGATTGTAATCGGCCTCGAGCATCAAGCCGACATATTGGGAAAAGTTGAATCCGGCCCCGCCGCGGATATTCCAACCCTCGTCTAAGTGCCGGCCGGTATTGCCCACAGGCTGCGTAAAGCCGCCCCCTACTTCGAACGAAAAGCGCGGAACCTCTTGCGCTACCAGTGTACCGGCGATCAGGAAACCAAAGCATGCGATTGTAAAACGTTTCATAGTGACTATCCTCTGCTCAGTGTGAGTATCGAACCCCTAAACTTGTTTCGGTTTGGCCGGTTTTGGGAAGGATCACGCTCGTCGCCCTAATCCCGTGAGCAAAGAGAGCAGGAACAAAATGAGAAACAGAAAAAAAATGAACTTCGCCAAACCCGCCGCGGCTACTGCCAAACCGGCGAACCCGAAGATGCCGGCGATTATGGCTACGATCAGAAATATCAAGGCCCAATTCAACATGGCAGCCGCCTTTCACTGAAACAACGCGCGAATCCGCTTTGAAGGCAGACCGCGTTTCAAAACACGCAGCGTCCCGATTCTGCATCTTTCCATCGCGGCCACCGTCGAAGCTATCTTCTCCTTGACCAGGCGCCGCCGCTTTTTCGCGGCTTTCGCGATTCCGGCCCGCGTCGCCGCTCCGGCCTTCGGGGCGAACAGTAGGCCGGCCAGGGATCCGCAACCGAATCCCACCAGATAGTACGTGCTCTTGTTCGTCATCACGATCTCCTTCTTTGGTCGCACTCGCCGTGTCTTAAGCGGCTATTGGACGAGGCGAAGTCCCCTTCGGCCGGGGAGTACGAATTGAAAATCCCGGATCCTTGATGCGCGACTGCACCGCACGGCGCGCGCGCAAAAGCCGAATCCGAACCGCGGTATAGCTGATCCCTTGCCTGCGCGCGATTTCTTCAATCGGATAGCCCTGCAAATAGTCCTCGAACAGCTGACGATCGCTGGGGCGGCACCATTCCAGAAACCTACCCAAATCGATGGCGCCTAGGTTGACGTCCGCGCCGGTCGGCAAATCTGTCAGCGGCAGTTGTTGATTCTCGCTGCGCAGAAAACTGCGGTAGCAATTCAAGGCGATCGTATTCACCCAGGTCGTTACGACGCTTTCATTGCGCAACTGATTGATGCGCTCCCATCCCTTGACCCAAGCTGCCTGAGCCGCTTCCCGGGCGTACTCGTTCCGTGCTCCGCGGGACAACAAAAGGCGGATAGTTCGATCGAACCCTCTCTGGTACGCCTGTCCATATGCTTCCACTGTCATTTGTTGCTCAAACTCCTCGCCTCGACACGTGCACTTCGAAGTCCAAGAACCCTTAACTTGAGCGCACAATGACCTACGTCGCCACTCACCGCAGGAATTACCCCTTGAGGTTGCAGGCGCCTGGCAGAAGTTGCACCGGATAGAAGGATTGACCCACATTTAGCGGAAGATCCAGCGGCACTTAACGTGCTCCTGTCTTGGGGGAAGTAAGCTGCCAAGGAGGCGCCCGTGAAAGTGTCGTTTGGATTTATATTGTTGATCGCGGGAATCCTTGGCGTTGCAAGAGGGGGCATTGACCCACCCCCGCAGAACTTGGGTCACGTGATCGGAACAGGCACCGGGGCTGCGTCCCTGGTTACACTGGCCGCTGTGTTTCTCTTGGTGGGCGGGTTACTTATTTTGGCTAGGACCGGAAGGTTCTCATTCGAAGGCTCTCGGGGCCATGCAAGGACGGATCCAGCCAACGACGCACCCCCCGTCCGCGTCGCCGACGTCCCCGCCGCCGATGAAACCACTTAGGAACTGGATGGACCATTCTGCGCTGTGGCGGTATCTCGATTTCTACGCATCTCATTGATGCGATTTTGCAGCGTTCGAAGGCTTATTCCCAGCATCGCCGCGGCATTCTTGCGATTCTGATTCACGTGCTTCAAGGTTAGATTGATGAATGCCGTCTCGACCTCTGATAGCGAGACTCCGGCCTTGAGCGTAATGGATTTGTCCCCATTCCCAAGCGGCTGGGCGTTCACCGGCGCGGTCGATACGGGGTCGAAAGCTTTTTCCTCGATTTGAATATGCTGCGGGCCAATTGATCCTGACCCGGCTAGAATGACAGCACGCTCCATCACGTTTCGAAGTTCACGCACATTCCCTGGCCAAGAGTAGGCGCGGAAGCAGTCCAATACTGCTGGACTAATACCCGTGACCTTGACGCCGTGTTTTTCATTCAGCATCGGCACCATCGATTCGGCGAGCAATCCAATGTCTTCGCCGCGCTCTCGCAGCGGCGGCAGCTCGAGTTGAAACACGTTCAACCGGTAGTACAAGTCTTCGCGAAGTGTATTGTCACGCAAAGCATCTTCCGGTCGCCGGTTGGACGCTGCAATTAGACGAATGTCGATGGGTATCTCGGTTTGCCCTCCTAGCCGGCGAATCGTTCTTTCCTCTAAGGCGCGCAAAAGGCGCGACTGGGTTGAGATAGGCATCTCCAATATTTCATCTAGAAACAACGTGCCTCCGTGGGCTTGTTCGAAGCAACCGGGCCGGCGTTCGGCCGCTCCCGTGAAGGCGCCTTTTTCGTAACCAAACAGCTCGCTTTCGATCAAGGTTTCCGGAAGGGCTGCGCAGTTGACGGCCACGAACGGACGGTCAGAGCGCAGGCTCAAATTGTGAATTTCGCGCGCCGCAAGCTCCTTCCCGGTGCCGCTCTCGCCAATGAGTAATATCGAGACGCTGCTGGGGGCCGCTTGATGTATCAAGGAGAATACTTTTTGCATGGGCTCGGAACGTCCCGTCAGGCGGCCCAGCGCACCCCGCAATGCCAGATCCCGCTTCAGTGCGGCAGTCTCGCGGAGCAGACGGTTGTGCTGTATGGCCCGCTTCAAAAGAGAATAGAGCGCGGTGAGTTTTACGGGCTTCTCTAAAAACCAATATGCATCCAGGTCCCTAATGACCGAGAGCGCCTTTTCGACGCTTCCGAATCCCGTCAGAACAATGGCGGGGATCTCTTCTCCTCTGCCCCGCAGCGTACGCATCAGCTCGAAGCCGTCTAACCGAGGCATCACCAAGTCCGTAATGATGACGTCGGGTGACCATGAGTCGAGTTTCTGAAGAGCCTGCTCTCCATCGTCGGCGGTTGCTATTTCGAATCCCTGAGCGGTAAGAGCACGGGCCAAATCGCTCCGCACTTCTTCGTCGTCATCCACAATCAAGACTCGCCCTAGTGGGGCAGAGGCGGGATTTACTGGCTCCGTCATTTACTTTCAAGGCCCTGTGGTGGCTAGGCCACCTTCCCCGTGCTGATATATTCGTCGAGGGCTCGATCCAGCACGTCGATGCGTTGATTCAAATCTTGAATTCCACTGAGCAGCGCTTGGCTATTCTGAGGCACCCGGGATTGTAACCGCCTGGATAACCGTTGCTCGACCATGCGAATCCCGATCAGTTCATCTGCGATCCAGGAAACGGTTCCGAGAATCATGGGGGGCTGGGTCAGGACGGGGTGCTTCTTGCGAGTCATCATGTACGCTCTATTGCACATGACTCTCCATAGGGCAGCGACAATGCACCGGGTTCTTATTTCTCCCTGTCTCAGCAGTGATTTGAAAAATCTAGCCGTGCAGAATCGTCTTTCCCAAGTAAAGACGCTAGTAAATAGGTCAGTGCATTTTTTGCACAGTACTGCTGCGGCTGTCCCAACTTCTTCTTTTGCAGGTCCTTTTGGAAGTTGCCGCCAGGCCGCCCATCGATGGCCCGGCAGTTGCCTTAAGGATTGCGTAGCCTGGCACACCAGTTTCGGCTGCGCGCTAGAAAAAAGGAGTAACTAATGAGGAATTACCTAAAAACACTTGCTTTCGTGGCAGTCGTGAGTATGGCAGGAATGGGCATCGCCTCGGCGGATCAATGGGATAAGAAAACCATCATCACCACCGACGAGGTCATGCAACTGCCCAACATGATGCTGCAACCGGGAACTTATGTAATCAAGCTGGCGGATTCCGAATCCAACCGCCATATCGTGCTGTTTTACGATAAAGACGAGAAACATTTAATCACGACCGTTCTCGCTATTCCCAACGAACGTCTGCGGGTAACCGGGAAGAGCGTCTTCGCATTCTGGGAGGTTCCCGCTGGGCAACCCAAGGCCCTGCGTGCATGGTTCTACCCCGGTGACAACTTCGGGCAAGAATTTGCCTATCGGCCCCAGGAGGCAGTTACTATAACAGCGTCGAATAACGAGGCCAAAGTTCCGATAGACGATCGACCGGCGTCAGCTGACACCACAGCGGCCGCGGGCAAAGAGCCGACCTCTGCTCCAGCTCCGACTGTAGCGGCTGCGGAACCCGCTCCAACTCCTGCTCCGACCGAAGTGGCGGCGGCTCCCCAGCAGGCGGCTCCCGCGCCTCCCGCGCCCCCTGCTGCCACACCCGAATCCGTAACCCCGGCCCCGGCAGCGGAAACGAGTGACGCTCAGCGGATCAGCCAAGCGCCGCAACAGCCTGATAGACTCCCCAAGACCGCTTCAAATCTGCCTTGGCTGATTCTAGCGGGTTTTTTGTCGATCGTCGGCGCCCTGACGCTAAATCTTGCCTATCGTCGTAGTTAGAATTTGCGGGTAAAATGAGGGGCAGGTAGCCGCGCGCTGCTTGCCTCATCCTCTTCCATGGTTAAGGCCGATCTCTCAATTGCGGTGTTCCTCTCCGCGCTGCTTTCGGGGCAGGCCCGACCGCCCTCCGCTGCGGAATTCACGTTACACGCCGACAGCCAGTTAGTTCTCTTGAACGTTGGAGTGCAAGACACTCACGGTTCGAATATTAAGGGTCTCGGCGTCAGCGCTTTCCAGGTCTTCGAAGACGGCCGTCCGCAGGCCATTAAACAATTTGCCGCCGAAGACCGGCCGGTAACGGTGGGGATCGTTATCGATAGCAGCGGCAGCATGCGAACCAAACAGGCTGAAACTGTAGCTGCCGCGTTAGCTTTTGTCGAGTCGAGCAACCCGGATGATGAAACCTTCGTTGTCAATTTCAACGATCACGCTTCTTTAGGACTGCCGCCGGATGTCGCCTTTTCCCAGAACCCCAACCAACTCAGGACCGCGCTGTATGCGCAGAGGCCAGAGGGCCGAACCGCGCTGTATGATGCCCTGATGCTGGCCGCGGACCATCTTGCGAAGGGCAGATGGGAAAGCAAAGCGCTGCTGCTGATTTCCGACGGCGGCGATAACAACAGTATGCACACTTTGCAGGACGCAGTTCGCGCCGTGGAGCTGTCGGGCGCAGCCGTGTACTGCGTTGCTCTCTACGATCCCGAAGAGCCGGAGCACAATCTCGGAACCCTCCATCGCCTGTCACATCTCACTGGAGGCGAAGTTTTTGTGCCGTCGCAGCTTTCGGAGATCGGTGCTCTGTGTCTGCGGATCGCCAAAGACATTCGCGCCAGCTATACACTCGCATACACGCCGCCCAATCCGGATCGATACTCGACATCCCGCAAGATCAGGGTAGTCGCGTCGGCTCCAGCGATCGGCAAGCTCAAAGTCCGCGCCCGTACCAGTTACGTTCTCGAAAAGCAATAATTCAGGTTAGTGCATTTTTTGCATCACGAGCTGCAGCTTGCCGCTGGAGAGAGCCGGAGTGTCTTGCTCGAGTGCCTCGCTTGGTCGGGGCTGTTTAGAAAAATTTGGCGTGCTCCAGTCACTGGAATCGTCGAAGGCGGAGCAATGAAGTTCAAACACGCTTCTAATCTTATTGGCAATGGCATCAACCGTATAGGACCGACGAGCTCCAGGGGTTGCCAGGTGGGGAGCGCTTACATTGGCAGATAGAATGGCATGTGCCGCCAAGTACGAGGCCCTTTCGAGCTGCTTCGCATTCATCAGTATGCTCCTTTGGGTGTTGATTTACAGGAGCATTCGGCTGCAGTTATATTGCCAAGCAGGCGCGAGGCCTTGAACCATCCGGCGATCCCAGGTTGGCTCGCAAGGAAATCGCAACGAATCCTCCCGCGATAACTAGCTGGTCTCGCTTCGCAAAGTTCTTTTAGTCCCGATCTGTTTCGAAGACAACCCGCAACAGCTTGCCTGACGAAGGATCTAACAAGTAAGGGGATGCCGCGCATGTCGTTCTGGGGTTTCATAGCCATCACTCTGTCCACCGCCGCGTACATCCAGGGGCAGCCCGGTGCGTCCCTTTCTATCCCGAAGCCTCAGTCGGATATGAGCGCGGGGGATCGGTTTCGGTGGGTAACTCTAGCCACCCTAGGCCCAAAAAATCTCGCAGCGGGTGTGTTCGTAGCCGGAATGCAGACTTGGAGCAATGAGCCGGAAACCTACGGCACCCACTGGGAGGGCTATGCGAAACGCTATGGGGCCAGGCTAGCCGCTGGTGGCACTACCAACACTTTGGAAGCTGTTTTCGGCAGTTTTTGGGGTGAGGACCCCCGATATTATAGAGCTGCGGGGAAACCTCTGAAGGCTCGCTTGGGCCACGTAGTCAAGATGGCTTTTGTGACTCAAAATAAACTGGGAGAGCCTCAACTCGCCTATGCTCGCTATATCGCGGTGCCGGGGGGGATTTTGGTATCAAACACTTGGCGGCCGGAATCGCCTTCCACGGTGGGCCACGTCACGCTCCGGATCGGACTAAGTTTTCTGAGTCGAATCGTAGGCAATACCTTTTCTGAATTCATGCCTGACCTGTTGGATCGCAAACACAATTCGCAAGGGAATTCTCAAGGCCCGTAGAAGTCGCTTCATGAAATCAAAATCCAAGTCCATCGATGCGCGGTCAAAGCAAAGCATCCGGGCGGTCTCCGAACTTGAGCATCAGGCGCTTGCGCGCCGAACTGCCGCCGAAACATTTAGCGACTTGGTTGTATCCCAGAGTGGACGTCCATGGGCAATTGCTTTACATACTCTGTGGTTCGGTGTTTGGATGTTATGGAATTCGGGCTGGGTGCCCGGCCTCCACGTATTTGATCCCTTCCCGTTTATGGGGCTCACAACAATTGTCTCGTTGGAAGCGATCTTTTTGTCACTTTTCATACTGGTCAGCCAGAACCGTGCTACTCGCCGCGCCGATGAGCGGGCCCATTTGGACTTGCAGATAAACCTTATGGCCGAGCGCGAAGCTACTAAGATGCTGCGTCTGCTGCAGGTACTTTGCGCCTATCACGGCTTGGCTGAAGCCGCAGATTCGGAAGTTGACGAAATGCTGCGCGAAACAGAACCGGCAAGTATTGCCCGGGAACTCGAAAAACACCTTCCATCCGATCTACGCCACATTCGAAACAATCCGGGCGGCGACGACTCTAACGGGTGAGTTGGCGGTCGTTGAATCGCCAACAAATTCCTTTTCTGGAGGCAAACAAGATGAAAATTCAAGCGGTAGTGTTGGCCATGCTACTCGGGGCGGCCTCCTGGGGCGCTCAAAAGCCCGACTCCGGTGTAAAACCGGATAACACAAAGGTCAACAAGCAGGATCGTGCCGCGAATCAACCCACGGCCGATCAACAGAAGAACAACGCCTCAGATCTCGACCTCACCCAGAGCATTCGCCGGTCCATCATGGCTGATAAGACGCTTTCTACCGACGCCCACAATGTGAAGGTGATCAGCCAGAACGGGACCGTCACGCTAAAGGGCCCTGTAAAATCCGAAGCCGAAAAGAGTGCCATCGTCTCGAAGGCAGTTTCCTTAGCCGGGGGTGCAGATAAGGTCGTGGACCAGATGTCCGTCAAGCAGTAATCGAATACTTCAATAAAGGGAGACTAACATGGCAGGCAAAAATACCGCCGTTTTTGGGATTTACAGGACTTCCATGGCTGCCGAACGAGCCGTGGATCAAATCCTCGCCGCAGGATTTTCGAACAACGACATTTCAGTGCTGTTACCGGATAACCAGAGCTCCAAAGAATTCGCCCATGAAAAAAACACGAAGGCTCCAGAAGGAACCACGACGGGCGCCACGGCCGGCGGCGTGTTAGGAGGAACGCTGGGGGTGCTCGCTGGAATCGGCACGCTCGCGATTCCCGGATTAGGTCCCTTCATTGCGGCCGGACCCATAATGGCCGGACTCGCCGGCATGGGGGTGGGCGGAGCCGTTGGCGGCTTAATTGGAGCCTTGGTTGGAATGGGGATTCCCGAGTACGAGGCCAAACGCTACGAAGGACGCGTGAAAGATGGCGGCGTGCTGCTATCGGTACATTGCGATGGGTCGCATGAGATTGCGCGAGCCAAGGATCTCCTCAAACAAACCGGTGCTGAAGATATCGCCTCCGCTGGAGAAAAAGGAGTGAGTTCGCACGGTGTTGAATCCGAGGTCCATTCGCACCGCTAGTCTTGTGAATTGAAGGAACGATGTTCTTTCGTTGGGCGCCGCGAAGTCGTGGCGCCCTTTTTTCTACCAGCGTCGAACGAAAATAGCTAGACGGTTCTTCCGCTGAATAATAGAAAAACCAAGGTAATCAGGAGAACCAATCCAAGACCACCGGCGGGATAGTATCCCCAACCTGAGCTGTAGGGCCAGGTCGGCAGAACACCAACGAGCAGCAACACCAGAATAATCATCAATAGGGTACTCATTATTTTTCTCTCCCTTGTTGTGGATTAATCCCCACTGACCGTTAGAGAGTGCGTCAGAAAGTTTGTTTCCTTTGCTCCGTGCAGAATTTGCCAACGAGAAAAAGTTTCCAATGGCTGGTGGTTTGTTTCCAGTCGACTCATCAGATTGCGAAGTGGCCACCTGCTTGCACTTGGCAGGTGTGAGGAAATCCGATATGGCAACCAATACCGCCGTTTATGGACTCTATAACGATCGACCAGGCATTGAACAGGCAGTGGACTCTCTTAAGCAAGCGGGTTTTCGGAAAACCGATATTTCAGTATTGTTCGCGGAGAATGTGGGATCCAAAGACTTCGCGCACGAGAAGAATACCAAGGCGCCGGAAGGAGCGATCGCTGGAGCGGGCTCGGGAGCGGTTATCGGCGGGGCGCTGGGCTGGGTGGCCGGAATCGGGTTGCTCGCTATTCCCGGGATCGGCCCTTTCATCGCTGCCGGACCGATTATGGGCCTGCTGGCCGGCGTCGGAGTGGGTGGAACTGTAGGATCGATTGTCGGCGCCCTCCTGGGGATGGGCTTGCCGGAATACGAAGCGAAACGGTTTGAAGGTCGCATCAAACAGGGTGGGATACTCCTCTCAGTCCATTGCGACGATTCGGAATGGGTCAAACGTGCCAAGCACATCTTGACCAATACCGGCGCTTCCGACGTGGCATCGGCAAGCGAAGCTCATGCAGATTTTATGGTGACGGATAAGCCGTTTCCCAAACAAACCAATCAAGGAGTGTAACAACATGTTGTGGACAATTGCCGTCATTCTATTCGTACTGTGGGCATTGGGTTTAGTCACCTCCTATACGCTTTCAGGATTTATTCACGTATTGTTAGTGCTGGCTATTGTGGCCGTGATACTCGGCATCGTCGAAGGTCGCCGCCCGGTGGTTTGACGGAGGCGGTGGTTTGAGCGAACCGGACAGAAATGCGAAATAATGATCCGAAGCTGCCGCCGCCGGATCCGGATCCGCAGGAGCCGGGACCAGGGCCGGTTCCTATCCGCGAGCCGGAGAAGCCCGATCCGGATGTAATCGATCCGAGCCCGGAACCGTTCCCCGCCTAGTCCTCGATCGGCGGTCCCGCTTCGCAACGATGCTGCTGTTATGATTCGAAAGTTAAGAACCGGAGAATACCGGTTATATTCACGACGGATAGATCCGAAGACTAAGAAACGAAAAAACTTGGGCACCTTCGCGAGCCGCGACGCCGCCAAAAAGCACGAACGCGAGATTCAATATTTCAAACGACATTAGTAGGGTGCGATAAATGAAGCCGACGCGGCACCTGCCAGAGGATTTCACGCAGGCACGCGATAAGAGCAGGCTGGGCGCGGAAGCGATTTTCGCTCCCGGAGTGCATGGTCGGGTAGCCCGTGCCATGATCTACTGGCGGAGCGCGACTTACGGTTCGACCCACCTGCCAGGTGGCCCTGAAGGCGATTGTGATGGCGCTCTGCGACGATGCAGGGCGCGGACTGCAAGCGACACTTAGCGCCGCACATGGAGATCGCGATCTTGAGGTGGTGCGGCAGACTTTCTTTAGGATGCGATCGCGCCCGGTGCGGTGAATGAAATGGTTGGTGTCAGCTTTCAGACGGCCGCTATGACTATGGCATTATGGCGTTATGGCGGCAAGAAAGTGACCTTTTCCTTTCCCTCGGAGTTGCCCACACAACTTGTCAAGAGAGTGCCCGCCCCTGAGCGGTCGTGGTTTCCGGCCCAGGTTTTGGAGAAGAGCCTGCGCGAGGGCGATGAGTCCCTCATCCGTTCATGCCTCTCCGCGAATGATCAATCCGATGGAAAGCAATCGAACAGGAGTGGGACGAGATTCGTGACGCGATAGAGGAGCCGTGGAGTGACGCCCCGGCGCGGTGAAGTGTGGTGGGTGGCTCACGATCCGACGCTCGCGGAAATGGAAGTCATTGGAGACGACCTACAGCAAGTCCTGGATTTAATTTAGTGTGATGCAGAACGTAGTCATCCTGGGCGGTGGGTTCGGCGGATTATACGCGGCGAAGACGCTGAGCGGTCACGCGAAGGTCACGCTCATCGACCGGCGCAACTTTCATTTGTTTCAACCTCTGCTGTATCAGGTGGCGACCGGGTCGCTCTCGCCGGGAGAGATCGCCGCTCCGCTGCGTTCTCTGTTGCGCGGCCATCGCGATACGTTTGTGGTGATGGACGAAGCGGTGGGGCTCGACGCGGATCAGCGCCGCGTGTTCCTCGCTCACGAGGGGCCAATCGAGTACACGCATTTGATCGTTGCCACTGGAGCCGTCAATTCCTACTTTGGCCATGACGACTGGCGTGCGATCGCGCCGGGGCTCAAGTCCATCGAAGACGCGACAGCGATGCGGCACAAGATCCTGGCGGCGTTCGAAGCCGCGGAGCGCGAACCCGATCCCGCGCAGCGGCGGGCCTGGCTGACATTTGTAGTAGTGGGCGCGGGGCCGACCGGCGTCGAACTTGCGGGGGCGCTGGCCGAGATTGCGCGCGATACGCTGCGGCGCGACTTCCGGCACTTTCGCTCCGAGGAGTCGCGGATTTTGCTGCTGGATGGCTCGCCGCATGTGCTGCCGTCGTATCCCGTTGACCTTTCCGAGCAGGCGGCGCGCCAGCTCATCCGGCTCGGCGTGCGGCCGCGCACCAACGTTCGAGTGGTTGCCATGGATGCGGAGGGCCTTACGCTGCAAACGCCCGATGGCGGGGAGCGACTGCCTACGCGCACCGTATTGTGGGCGGCTGGAGTGCGGCCGTCGCCATTCGGAACGGTGCTGGCCGAGCGCGCCGGAGCGAAGCTGGGCCGTCAAGGCCTGGTGATGGTCGCGCCGGATCTTTCGATTCCCGACCATCCCGAAATTTTCGTGATCGGCGATCTGGCCTTTCTGGAGCAGGGCGGGAAACCGTTGCCGGGAGTGGCGCCGGTTGCGATGCAGGAGGGTCGGTATGTCGCGGGGTTGATCCGCGCGCAGGCTGAAGGCAGAACGGTCCCGCCCTTCCGATATCACGACAAGGGGAGCCTGGCCGTGATCGGACGCGCGGCGGGGGTAGCCGATTTCGGCCGCCTGCACTTCCACGGTTGGCCGGCTTGGCTGCTGTGGCTGTTCGTGCACCTGATGTATCTGGCGCAATTCCGCAACCGCCTGCTGGTATTCATCCGGTGGGGATTTCAGTATTTGAGTTTTGACCGTGGCGCGCGGCTGATCACGGGCGACTAATCAGTCCGCACGGCGTTCGCAACCTTCAGCAAACTGGCATAGGTGGGCCAAGCAGGGCGTGATTGATATTCGAAACTGAAACCATAAAGATCGGCCGCCCTGCGGCTGACATTCGGCTTCAAGAAGATGTGCCGTTCGGGACGCGCCAAGAACCCAAATACCGTAGCGATCGGCCAAGTGAGCACTCGGGTTTGTTTCCTGGGTAAAGCGGCGAGCACACCGCACCAGGATTCTAAGCTTCGTCGGTCTCCATCTGTGCCGTACAGGAAATCGTAGAGGCCCAGCGCAAAGTAGCGTGCCCCGCGTGGGGAGCGAACCGCATCTCTCACGGCCATCTTCTCAAAAGAAAACAAAAGATTCGTTCGCGACTCAATTCGAACTGTTTCATCGGCAATCTCGCGAAACCGTTCGCCGTAAGAGGTCGCGGAATATATCGCGGCCCAGTCGTTCTTCCCAACGTTGGTGCGCGGTCCACTTGTAGTCCCGCTCCCAGGCCAGATAGGTTTCGTCATAAAAACCTCCTGGAAAGACGCGAAGAAATTTTCGGCGGGCTTGCGACGCGCCTGGGTATTTGCGCAGAACCGAACTGGAATTTCGTAAAGTCTTGTGCGCGGCAGCGGAACCCACTACCGGTTAGACTGTCGAAAAGAGCCATTGTTTCGGCGTCATCCGCGCTGCAACAGAGGCCGCAATTCCCCTACGTCCCTGACGCTCTCTAGGGCGAGAACAGTCTGGATCAAATTCGCGGACTTATCAGAGCCTAACAGCGGCGACATCAGATCGCGAGCCTTGCTGACCACCTCTTCGCGTGTCATAGGATTCTGGGCGGTGCCGCGGACCGCTTCGACGCGCTCGCTCAGCTTCGAGCCGTCGGCGAGGGTCACTTCGACGATCGAAACGCGTGCGGGATGCAGTTTGTCGAGCGCTTCGTCGGCCGTCAACTGAACCTTGGCGCGTTGCCGCAGGACCGCTGCATCCTGCATACGGGGCTTATCGTGCGCCGCCGCAAAGGACGCCGTCTTATCCAGCAGCATCACCGCCACCATGTGCTGCAGGCTGATGTCGGGCATCTCGCGATTGTTTACCGTGTTGGCATCGTTGGTGCCCATGCGAACCACAACCTTCTGCACCTGATCCGCTTCGAAAGGATGTTTCTTCCGTATCGCCTCCAGCGCGTCGAGAGGCGCTTGAATGGGCGAGCCTACGGTCCACTTCTTGATATTGGTGCGAGTCACTTCGTAGCGCTCGCCGAGCTTGTCGATCAAGCCCTCCGGGTTGGACTTGGGATTGAACGCCATCAGGAAGTTGTCCGATCCGGCCATGATGTCGTCGACGCCGGTGCCGCCGAGCTGGATCAGCAACGCAGCCGAGACGCCGTTGCGCGCGGGCCAACCGGCGAACACTAGCGACTTCTCGATGTGCTCGGTATCGCGCTGCCATGCGGCGATGCCGGCAGCCTGCTGCGCGGCGTAGTCCAGAATCCAGCGCATCTGCTGCGGATTCAAACCCGCGATGCATCCGGCCGCCGCCGCGGAACCAAAATCGCCCGCGATACTGTGGGAGCTGTGGTGGGTCGCCATCTGGTAGCCCAGACCGCCGAGTGTCATGGTGACGCGCGTGCCCACGTCGTAGCCGAGCGCCACCGCGCGCAACATGCGCGTGCCGCCGGTTCCGAACTGTTCGCTCGCGGCCAGTGTGGCCGGCACTATTGAGCAACCGGGATGCGATTGCGAGGGTGCATGCGAATCGTCGGTCTCATCGGAATGCGCCAGCATCCCGTTCACCATGGCCGCCTCAATCGGCCCGCATAAGAGATTCGAACCCACCACAGTTGCGGTCTTTTCGCCGGTATGAGCCTTCGCCATCGCCAGCGCCACTTTGCCGGGAGGCAGTTCCGCGCCGGAAACCATCGCGGCCAGCGTATCCAGAATGTGATGCTTGGTCTTCTCAACCACATCTTCGGGCAGCGCACGACCGCCGGCCTCGGCCATGTAGTTACCGAGTTTCAAGATCACCGGGCTCGGCGGATTCGCGGCGCGCGCGAAACGCCCCGGCAGCGCGAGCACCGCAGCGCTCTTCAGAAGATTTCGCCGTGTGCTCTGCATCGTCTTCACTTCATCTCATTTCTGAAGGTGACGCCGCCCTTCATCACGAATTTCACGCGTTCCATCTCGGTGATGTCGCTGAGAGGGTCGCCCGCTACCGCCACCAGGTCGGCGAAGCGGCCCTTCTCGACTAGCCCCACGTTCTTGCCGAAATCAAAGTTCATGCAATCGGCAGCGTTGGTGGTGGCCATGCGCAGCGCGTCGGCGGGTTTCATGCCCCATTTCACATACCAGGCGAACTGCGAAGCCTGCGCGCCGTGTCCCTGAAAATAAGCGCCGCTGCCGAAGACCTCCTTCACGCCCTCCTTCATGAGGCGCTTGAAGCTCAGCTCCTGCAGCGCGAAACGGGTCTTCTTGCCGCCGGTGGCCTTGAGGTCCTTCACTTCCAGATCGCCGATCAAATCCCACAGCGTCTGAATTACCGAGCGCATGGTTCCATCGGCGAGCGGCTGCTTGAACAGGCGGATGGTCTCGTCGTCGAGTCCTTCCGCGCCGGTGACGCCCACGATCACATGCATGTGCACGTCGACACCGGCCAGCAGGCAATTGCGCAGACCTTCGCCACCGTAGGCGTGGCACGCCACCTTAAGCCCGCGGCGGTGGGCTTCATCGACGATCGCTTGATTTTCCTCGAGCGTCAACGAGGGCACGTTGATCATCTTGCCGTCAGGCAGGAACGCACCCGCGCCGGCGGGCTGCGGCAGTCCTCCGCCCTCGTAATCTTCGGTCTCGTAAATTTTGATCCAGTCGACGCCGTAATGCGCGTGGTCGCGAACGGCGGCGCGCGCGGCCCATGGACCGTTGATGTTTTGCGCGTTCTGCCAGGCCGGCAAACCCGGACCAAATCCGAAGGGCGTAATCGTCGATGGCGACGGATAGTAGGCGGCTCCACGAGGATTCAACGCCGGTCCCGCCACTTGCATGCGCGGCCCCGGCACCAGGCCCTTATCGATGGCATCGCGCAGTTCCACGGTGGCGTAGGTGTACGCCGAATTCATATCCTGAACGGTGGTGAAGCCGGCGTTGAGATCTTTCAACGCGTGGTGCAGTCCGATGAAAGACGCGCGCGAGTCGTTGGGATCGGGGCCCTGGATCAGGTGCACGTGAGCGTCAATGAGTCCCGGCAGGACCGTGGCGCGGCTCAGATCGATGACCTGCACGCCCGGCGGGATCTGGATCTTGGCGGCCGGCCCGACGTCGATGATGCGGTCCCCCTTAATGACGATCACTTGGTTGAGTAGGTTGGAGCCTGAAATGGGATCGAACAATCGTCCGGCGCGCACCGCCACGCCCTGCGGCGGAGGCGCCTGCATGTCCATGCGCCCGGCATCCCACGCCGGGGCTTCCGCGCGCTTGTTTTGGGCATAAAGCGTGAACGCGCACAATACCAGTGGGATTCGAAACATGATTTGTATCATACGGCTTCCGGGAAACAGTATACCGTTTGCCGCGCAAGCTACACTGGACACAGTGGGAACGACAGTGGAGCACTTTCTGGTCAAGAACTTCGGGTGCCGGGCTTCGCAGGCCGATGGGGCTGCGATTGAAGCCGGCCTCGCTGCGAAGGGCCTCGTGTCGACCGCGGACATACAGGTTGCCGATCTGGTGGTGCTGAATACCTGCACTGTGACCGTAACCGCGGACGATGAAGTGCGCCAGGTGGTCCGGCGGATCCACCGCGAGAAGCCGGATGCGCGCATTCTGATCACCGGCTGCTACGCGCAACGGGCACCGGCGGAATTGGCCGCGCTCGAAGGCGTGAGCCTGGTGGTGGGCAATTCCCACAAGACTCGCATCCCTGAATTCGTCACTACCGCGGATTACCACGGACAGATCGAGATCGGCGATATTTTCGCGCAGACTGGTTTCCTGTCGGCGCCGGTGGAGGACGCGGCGGGCGACCGCACCCGCCCTAATCTCAAGATCCAGGACGGCTGCAATAACCGCTGCTCGTTTTGCATCATTCCTTATGTGCGGGGCCGCAGCCGCAGCGCAACGCCGGAGAGCGTGGTGGCGCAAGTGCGCGCGCTCGCGGCGAAATATCGCGAAGTGGTGCTGAGCGGGATCAACCTGGGCCGCTGGGGACGCGATTTCGACGGACGGATGCGGCTGGCCGATCTGGTACGCCGGCTCCTAGACGAAACGCCCATTGAGCGGCTGCGCTTGAGCTCGGTCGAGCCCATGGATTTTTCGGACGACTTACTGGATCTGATGGCTGGCTCGCCACGCATCGCGAAGCACGTGCACGCGCCGCTGCAGTCCGGCTCCGACACCGTGCTGCGGCGGATGCACCGGAAGTACCGGCCGCGGCACTACGCCGATCGCATCCTGAAGGCGCGCGCGCTGATGCCGGAGTGCGCCGTGGGCGCCGACGTGATGACCGGGTTCCCCGGCGAGACCGATGCCGAGTTTGCGCAGAGCTGCGCTTTCATCGAGAGCCTGCCATTCACGTATCTGCACGTTTTTACCTACTCCGAACGCCCTGGAACGCCGGCCGCGGAGTCGGCAGTGCAAGTTCCGGCTGCGGTGCGCAAGGAGCGGACGCACGTTCTGCGCGATCTCGCCGCGCGCAAGAATCTGGAGTTCCGTCGTTCGATAGTGGGCAAAACAATTTCGGTAGTGACGCTGGACAAAGGAGCGCTCAGCGACAGCTATTTGAAAGTAACGCTGGCCACTCCGCGCGCGGCGAACCGCATAGAAAAGATTCGCATCGGGGGGCTGACGAAGGACGGAGTGTGCGAAGCGGGGGCGCTGCCGGTGTTCGGATAGAGCTAGAGGGCTGACGGCGGTAAGCGGGTTTCGAGCGCCAAGACACGATCTTCGAGCGTCGAGAGCCGCACTTTCATATCGTACTCACTCACTTCGACATTGTGTACTCGCGCACTCTGGCCCTTGGCATATCGATGAAATTCAGTCAGTAAGTTGGTTTCAATTTGCCGCATGGAGTCGACAAGCTCATCCTTTTGAGAGCGCATCAAGTCGACAAGCTCATTTTTTTGAGAGCGCATGGCTTCGACAAGCTCATCTTTTTGAGAGCGCATAACTTCGATAAGCTCGCTCTTTAGACTACCTACGGCCGAATCAAGTTCCGCCTTGGTTACTGGTTTTCCGTTATCCATCCTGTTCCGTCACTTATTATAGTGCGTTCCGCCGGTTACATCTCTCTCCGATTCTCCAGCGATTTCGAGATCGTGACTTCGTCGGAGAACTCGATGTCGCTCCCCACCGGAATACCCATGGCGATGCGCGTCACCTTCATTCCCAGCGGCTTCAGCAGGCGCGAAAGATAAACCGCGGTGGCCTCGCCTTCGACCGTCGGGTTGGTAGCCAGGATGATTTCCTGCGCTTCCCCGCGGGCGATGCGGTCAAGCAATCCCTTGATCTTGAGTTGCTCCGGCCCGATGCCGCGCAGGGGAGAGATGGCGCCGTTGAGCACATGATAGACGCCCGGGAAAGTACGCGTGGTTTCAAACGGCAGGATATTGTGGGGTTCTTCCACCACGCAGATCTGCGTACGGTCGCGGTTGGGATCGCCGCAATAGGGACAGAGCTCCGAATCGCTGATGTTGTTGCACTCGGCGCAAATGCCCAGGTTGTCCTTGACGTCCAGCAGCGCGGTCGCCAGCCGCGCCGCGTCGTCGCGCCCCGAACGCAGCACATGGAACGCGAGCCGCTGCGCGGACTTCTGCCCTACGCCGGGCAGACGGCGGAACTCGTCGATCAAGCGCTGCAGTGGCGCGGCAAAGTCGGGCATGGCAAATCGGGAAGCCGGCTAGAACATGCCGGGGGGCAAGCCGAGGCCGCCGAGCATCCCACTCATCTTCTTCTGGCTCTCTTCGTCGACCTTCTTGGTTGCCTCGTTGCAAGCGGCTTGCACCAGATCCTGCAGCATCTCGACGTCGCCCATCACTTCAGGATCGATTTTGACGCCGGTCACGTTCTTGTGGCCATCCATCTTAATGGTCACCATGCCGCCGCCGGCCGAGCCTTCGACGCGGATCAACGCGACTTCCTCCTGCATCTTCTGCTGCATCTTCTGGGCCTGCTGCATCATGGCCTGCATGTTACCTGGCATCTTCATGTGGTTCTCCCATCGCGCTCACCATCACTAAGGCGCGCTTAAGTGTCCTTCAAATTTCTGACAGTACGCACCTGTGCGTCCTCGAAAACGTCCTGAAAACGCTTTACTACAGGATGCGAAAGCGCACGAGCCG
>Ga0207674_10001361_pt1 | contig 31639 bp, 29 predicted proteins | sample KBSCornC72_FD_184303 | JGI IMG/M metagenome (GOLD analysis project Ga0207674, IMG submission 184303) | Corn rhizosphere microbial communities from Kellogg Biological Station, Michigan, USA - KBS Corn C7-2 (SPAdes) (version 2) | ecosystem: Host-associated > Plants > Roots > Rhizosphere > Soil ...
GCGGCAAATACGTTCCACGTCGCATACGGCCGATGCAGATCGGCGTAGCTCGTGTAGCTGCGGTTGCGCGGCAGCTTGAGTGCGTCGCTCGCGAATTGGCGCGCCAATTGCGCCGACTGCAAACGCGCCTTGAGCTGCGCGTCGGTCGCCGGATCGTTCAGAATCCGCGCAACCGGTTTGCGTGCGGCGAGCAAAGAGGCTTCGCCGTGCACGAGATGCCCATAATAGCCGAGCGTCGAACAGGCGCCGAGCGGCAGCGCCGCTGCCACGATGAAACCAGTTCTAAGGAACCTTTGAATAAGCGTCGCGAGCGAAGGCAGCTTGCGGGCCGCCGGAGCGCAGGAACCGGAGTTTACTTGACGGTAAATGAGGATTCCGAGCACCGCCGGCACGCAAGATGTCGAGCGCAGCAGCTTATTCGGAGGTTCCTTAGCGAATACGCTCGATAAGCGCATTAGCGAAAGTTTCCGTCGTGCCGCTGCCGCCGAGATCCGGCGTGGTGCGATCCTTCGCCGTTACCGCCGCGCGAATCGCCAGACGCAGGCGCTGTGCCTGTTCGATCAGGCCCAGGTGATCGAGCATCTGGCACGCCGCCAGCAACAGCGCGCACGGATTGGCAATGCCCTTGCCGGCAATGTCGGGCGCAGAGCCATGCACGGCTTCGAAGATTGCCGCTTCGGTACCGATATTCGCGCCGGGCGCCAGGCCGAGTCCGCCGACGAGACCGGCACACAAATCGGAAACGATGTCGCCAAACAGGTTCGTCGTGACGATTACGTCGAACTGATGCGGATTCATCACAAGCTGCATGCAACAGTTGTCGACGATCATCTCGGTGCAGACGATATCGGGATAATTCGCTGCGACTTCGCGCGCGACTTTCAGAAACAAACCCGAGGTGGTCTTGAGGATGTTCGCCTTGTGCACGACGGTGACTTTCTTGCGGCCAACCTTGCGCGCAAGGTCAAACGCGTAGCGCACGATGCGCTCGGAGCCGCGGCGCGTTACTTTCTGCGTCAGCGTGGCGGTTTCGCCGTCGGCCGAAAGATGCTGGCCTTCGCCGATATACGCGCCTTCGGTGTTCTCGCGCACCGTAATGATATCGATGCCTTCGTAGAGGGACTTCGTGCCCGGAATCGTCAATGCCGGACGCACGTTCGCGTACAAGTCGAAGCGCTTGCGCAGCTCGACATTGAGCGAAGCGAAACCGCCGCCGACCGGCGTCGTCAGCGGACTCTTCAGCGCGACACGATGCTTGGCGATGCTCTCGAGCGTTGCCGCCGGCAGCAGTTCGCCGAATTTCTCCTGCGCTGCAAGGCCGGCTTCGACGAATTCGTATTCGAGGCCGGCTTTCAGCTCATCGAGCACGCGCAGTGTCGCGCGCATGATTTCCGGGCCGATACCGTCGCCGCGGAGCACCGCAATGGTTTTGCTCATCGAATGATCCTTGGGTAAATACAAAATGCCGCCGAAGCCGCGTTAAGGCGCACGCTCCAAATACGCCATGCTTCTGCCGGTATCCAGCGCGTGCGGCTTGAACGCGGCGGAGCGTCGCGTTGAGCTGCTGCTGAAAGGTGTCCCGAAAAGCAGGCGTGCTGTCACAGCGGCTCCAACGCGACGCCTGGAGCAGCGCTAACGGAATCCAAACGCAACACTAATTATCGTGTAAGCTCGCAGGTTCAACAAGAAAAGATCGTTTTTCATGCCCGGAGTGTCGCCCACGCTGGTCCGACTGATCGCCGCCGCCGCGCTGGCGTGGGCGGGGTACGCGCTTGCGGCGGATGAATCGGCGGCTTTCACTATCCGGGCGCAGGAGACCGCGCACAATCCGATTGTACCGGCCTGGTCGGTGTCGATCAGCGGACAATGGCCGACGCACTGCCCGCCGACGCTGGAGAATATCGCGCTCGATGATCACGATTTGCGTATTGACGCGCGTTCGGTGCTCGAGCTGTGCGAGCACGGAGCGACGCCGTTCTCGATCGAGTTGAATCCTGCGCTGGCATTGCAGCGCCGCGCGCTGCCGCCGGGTGTGTATCACGTCAGTTTTTATGCCGCGGACGGCGCCCAGTCGTCGCCGAAGTTGCGCGCGTTTTCGCTGCTCGATCGCAGTGCGTCGAATGCAGCATCGATCACGCCGGAAACCGGTTTCTGGTGGACCAGCAATGCCGCCGATCCGAATCGCACAACGCTGAGTCTGGAGTTGCAGGATGGCCAGCTCAGTGTGGCGCTACTGAGCTATGACGACGTCGGCCAAGCCGTGTGGTATTTCGGCGCTGCGCCATTTGCGGGCCGCGTCGCCCATCTGCCGTTGCTGCGCCTGTCCGGCGGCAGTGCGCCGTTCGTGCAGACCTCGACCGCGCCGCACGGCGATTCGGCGCTGACGCTGGACCTGGAATTTTCTTCCGCCGCGCACGCGAGCGCGTGGCTTACGCGTCCGCACGAAAGCGATTCGACCGTGCAGCTGCAGACGCTCGACCTCGTACGCTTGCCGCTCGCGGACAGCACCGACGGCCACGCCTGGCAAGGCGAATGGGTATTGTTGGCGGATGCCGGCGAGACCGCGCCGGTGCGCCTGCATTTCGATCAATATCATGCCGCGGATGCCACGCATTTCGAACTCGTCGATGCGGCCGCCAACGTCACTCTCACCTGCATGCGCAAACCCGCGCAGCCGGACTGGCCGCCGGTTTCATGCGATCTGCGCGGCGGCGATGTCTCCGCTGATTTCGCTTCCGTTGCCCTGGCCCGCATGGATGGCGCCGGTGTACACCTGCTGCGGGTTACGCGCTAGCCGAAAGCATTCGCGCCTGCGACTGCACGTTCAGTAACACCTCCAGCTGTTCTAGTCGGCCTTTGCGCCGGATTCGATCTGGTCGAGAAAGTCCACGCCGCGCCGCAGGTGTGGGCGAGCCGGGCTTTCGCGAACTGCCTAGGCTTGGCAGTTCGCGCCGGCGAGCGACTCGACAGGGATGTCGAGGCTGGCACACGCACCAAGGATGGTTTCGCCGCGCATCAAACGGATTCAAGCTGGTCCAGGAAATCGACTGCGCGGCGCAGGTGTGGAATTGTGATTGAGCCGCCGACCACGAGGCCGACGCTGAACGTCTCAAAGAATTCCTCGCGCGTGACGCCGGCCTTGCTGCACTCGGCGATGTGATAGCTGATGCAATCGTCGCAGCGCAATACCAGCGACGCGACCAGGCCCAACAGCTCCTTGGTCTTCGTCGGCAATGCGCCATCTTTGTAAGTCTGCGTGTCGAGCGCGAAGAAGCGCCGCACCACCTGGTTGTCCTCGGCCAGAATGCGCTCGTTCATGCGTTGGCGAAATTGCACGAATTCATCCACGCGATTGCTCATGTAACACTCCCGGTGAGCTGCGCCAGTTTGCCGTCTTTCGCCGCGGCGGCGAGTTCTTCAAAGCCGCCGATATGCTGGTCGTTGATGAAAATCTGCGGCACCGTACGCCGATGGGCGCGTTGCAGCATTTCGTCGCGCTTGGCGATCTCGATATCAACGCGGATTTCCGCGTAGTCGAGGCCTCTCTGCTTGAGCAGCATTTTCGCCGCTGTGCAGAAAGCGCAGCTGGCGGTGGTATACATTTCGATCTTGGGCATGCGGGCGCAGGATTGAGGACCGCGCCCAGTATACTTTGCCCCGCTTGCGGTCGTCTTTCCATTGCGTTAACGGCGGCTGAGCGGGAAGGGGTTTATAGTGGCCGCCGAGCCGCAATCTGAGCTATGTTGTCCAGCTACGGTATGTACTCCATGCGCCACATATTTCTCTGCGCCGGCCTGGCGCTGACCTGCCTGCTCGCCGGCGCGCCGGCGCGCGCGGTCGACACCCAGTTGCCGAACATGGGCAGCTCGGCCGGCACGATTGCCTCACCCGAAGAGCAGCGTCAGTACGGTTTTTACGTGCTGCACGAGATGCGCAACCAGAGCATGGTGCTCGACGACGCCTTGCTCACCGATTATCTGAACACCTTGGGGTACCGGCTCGTCGCCTACAGCCCGAAACCGGATCAGGCGTTCACATTCTTTGTGGTCCGCGATACGGCAATCAACGCGTTCGCGCTGCCTGGCGGCTTTGTCGGCGTCAACGCCGGATTGATCACCACCACGACCAGCGAAAGCGAACTGGCCGCCGTGCTCGCGCATGAAATCTCGCATGTGACGCAGCAGCATCTGGTACGCGCGGTCGAAGCCGAACAGAAATACGCACCGCTCATGGTGCTGGCGATGGTCGGCGCCATCGTCGCCTCCTCACATCAAAGCCCCGGCAGCACGAGCAATTCCGATATCGGGGCGATCGCCACGGCGCAGGGTCTGATGCAGCAAATGCAGATCAATTTCACGCGCGCCGATGAATCGGAAGCCGACCGTATCGGCATCCAGACTCTGGCGCGCGCGAATTTCGACCCCGACGCAATGGCCGGATTCTTCGAACGCATGCAGCGCGCGCTGCGTCCCGGATTCGATGAGAACGATGTGCCGGCGCTGCTGATGGACCATCCAGTGACCTTGCAGCGCATCAGTGAAGCGAAAGCTCGCGCGGTTTCGGTCAAGAAGGAAGAATCGCAACGCCACCCCGCGCTGACCGGATCATCAGCATCCGCGGTGTTGCCACTGCTGACGCTGCCGCCCGGCGTGACGGCAAGTTCGAGCGCGATGACCGCCGCACTGGCGAGGCCGTCGGAATCCTCCGAGCAACAGCGCGTGCGCGCCGAAAATTACTACGAGCTCATGCGCGAACGCACCCGCGTCCTCGCCTCCGAACGGCCGACGCAGACGCTGGCGTATTACCAGAGCAATTCGTCCGATGGCACGGCACACCAATACGGTGAAGTGCTTGCGCTCGTGCGCGCAGGCGAGGCCGCAAAGGCGCGCGAGGCCGCGTCGAAGCTGGCCGCTGCACATTCCGATCAGCTCGTTTTGCAGCTCGCACTCGGACATGCCGAATTGATGTCCGGCGCCCGCGACGCGGCGCTGAAACGCTACACGGCGCTGGAAACCGAATTCCCGGACAACCGGGCGCTCTTGCTCGCCCACGCCGAGGCGCTGCTGCAGGGCGGCGACAAGACCAGCGGCAAGATCGCGCAGGAACTGCTGCACTCGAAGATTACCGACACCGAGGAAGATCCGGACATGTACATCATGTTTGGACGCGCTTGCGAACTCGCTGGAGATCCCGTGCGCGCCGGCGAAGCGCACGCCGCAGCGGCGTATCTGAACGGCCGCGCCGAGGATGCGCTGAACCAGCTCAAGGATCTGTCGAAGCGCCGCGAGCTGGATTATTACCAGCGTGCGCGCATCGACGCCCGCATCGCCGAATTGACGCCGATCGTGCTGGAATTGCGCCGGCGCAAGATCAAACCCGCGGATCAAGGCAAACTGGCACTGCACCCGAAACCCACGGTTTCTGCTTGCCGGACCGATACTTGCGCGGCTTTGTCATTCTGACGTAACAAAATCCCGTTCCAATACGCGCCACTGTCATAATGGCGCCATGCGGCGCACGCCCTCCGTGCAAAAATACATTCTCATTGTCGAAGACGAACCCGCCATTCGCGACATGGTCGCGTTCGCCCTGCGCAAAGCCGAGATGGAACCGGCGCATGCGTCCGATGCGCGGACCGCACAGGATCTCATCGCCGAGCGCGTGCCCGACCTCATCCTGCTCGACTGGATGTTGCCGGGCATGAGCGGCCTGGAGCTGGCGCGACGCCTGCGCAAGGAAGATCTAACGCGCAGCGTGCCGATCATCATGTTGACCGCGCGTGGCGAGGAAACCGATCGCGTCGGTGGCCTTGATGCCGGCGTCGACGATTACGTGGTCAAGCCGTTTTCGCCGCGCGAGCTGATCGCGCGCATCAACGCGGTGATCCGCCGCAGCCGCGGCAGCGACACCGAAGGCCAGATCACCGTCGGCGACCTGCGCATCGACAGCGCGGCGCATCGTGTCTACGCGAAAAGCGACAACGTGTCGATCGGCCCGACCGAGTACCGCCTGCTGCACTTTTTCATGACACACCCCGATCGCGTCTACACGCGCAGCCAGCTGCTCGATTATGTGTGGGGCGGCAGCGTTTATGTCGAAGAGCGTACCGTCGATGTGCATATCCGGCGCCTGCGTCAGACGCTGGAACCGTTCGCTTGTGCCGGGTTTGTGCAAACCGTGCGGGGCTCCGGCTACCGGTTTTCGAACACCCCTATTGATTGAACAGAATTATGGGCTTGCACCGTTCGCGCTTCAGGATTCAGGATTCGCGAATGGCGAACAGCAAGTCGCAAACCGTGGGTTTCCCGAGCGGATAAACGATGCGTCTGGAATTCCTGCAAAGTCATGCCTGGCAAGTATCGCTCGGACGCTTCGTCGTCCTCGTGGTCGTGGCGTTCGCGCTCGGACTGCCGTGGCATGTGGAAATGTATACTTTAAGTGCGGCGCTTTTGGGATATTGCCTGTGGTCGCTGGTCACGCTGTATCAAATCCAGGAATGGTTGAGTTCGCGGCGGCGGCGCCCGCCGCCGGAGGACCGTGGCGTGTGGTCTGACATTTCCGCGCACGTATACCAACGGCAGCACCGCGAGCGCTCGCATAAGCGCCGCCTCATTGCCCTGCTGCGCGAATTCCGCGAAGCCGCCGCTGCGTTGCCGGACGGTGTCGTCGTGCTGACGCGCGGGCGTAGCGCGTTGTGGTTCAACGAAGCCGCCGCGCGTCTGCTCGGCATGGCGATGCCGCGCGATCGGCGCGCGCACATTGACGCTTTTCTGCCGGCACCCGCGCAGGCGTGGGTCGCAGGCGATCGGCAGCAGGAACCGTTGCGCGAAGTGGTTTCCGATATTGACCCGAGCGTGCGTCTGTCGTTCCGGCTGATTCCATATGCACATGAGCAGATGCTGCTCGTTGTGCGCGACGTCACTCCGCTCGCGCGGCTGGAGCAGGTGCGCCGTGATTTTGTCGCCAATGTCTCGCACGAACTGCGCACGCCGCTAACCGTGCTGCATGGCTATCTCGAAATGCTCGACAGCGAAACGTCGCCACAGCTCGCATCGGTGATGGACGATCTGCGCAGCCAGTCTCGACGCATGACGCAGATCGTCGAAGACCTGCTCACGCTGTCGCGGCTGGATGCACAACAGCAGCCGGCGGCGGAACGCGTGCCGATGCGCGCGATGCTCAACACGCTCAAGCGCGAAGCCGACGCGCTGTCGCAAGGCAAGCACAAGATACTGCTCGTACGCGAATGCGAGCAGGATCTGCTCGGTGGCGTCGATTACCTGCACAGCGCGTTTTCCAATCTGGTGTCGAACGCCGTGCGCTACACGCCGGCCGGTGGCACGATCGAGATTTCCTGGCGCGCCTCGCCCGAAGGCGGCGCGCGTTTTGCCGTGGCCGACACCGGCGTCGGCATCCCGGCCGAACATCTGCCGCGCATCAGCGAGCGTTTCTATCGGGTCTCGACCAGCCGCTCACGCGATACCGGCGGCACCGGCCTGGGCTTGTCGATCGTCAAGCACGTGTTGCAAGTCCACGATGCGCGTCTGGAAATCGACAGCAAGGTCGGCGTCGGCAGCACGTTCAGCGGAGTGTTCGCCGCGAAGCGCCTGCTGCAGCCCGAAGGACTCGCCGACGGCGTCGCGCCACGCAGCGCCGCCGTTTAGTTATCATTGCCTCATGTTGTCGCCGATCCCGAATCTCAAAGCGCCCGAGCTGTATCTCAACCGCGAACTGGCGCAACTCGAGTTCAATTTTCGCGTGCTTGCGCAGGCGCAGGACCCGGCAATGCCGCTGCTCGAGCGCATGCGCTTCATGTGCATCGCCAACTCGAACCTCGACGAATTTTTCGAAGTGCTCGTGGCGATCCTGCGCCAGCACGTCGCATTCGGTGATGCGGTTCCCGGCCCCGACGGCGTGCCGCCGAGTGAACTGCTCACGCGCATCCGCGCGCGCGCGCTGGAGCTCGTCCGCGAGCAATACACTTTGTGGTCGGATGGCTTGCTTCCGGAACTGGACCGCGAAGGCATCCGCTTCATCGAGCGCAAGCGTTGGACGGTGAAGCAGCGACGCTGGCTGCAGGGGTATTTCCAGAACGAGGTATTGCCGGTGCTGTCGCCGCTGGGCCTGGACCCGGCGCATCCATTCCCGCGCATCCTCAACAAGAGCCTCAACGTCATCGTTTCATTGCGCGGCAAGGACGCGTTCGGTCGCGAAGGCGACATGGCGCTCGTGCGCGCGCCACGCTCGCTGCCGCGCATCGTGCGCTTGCCGCCGGAAGTCGGCGGCAAGCCGTACGAATTCGTGTTCCTGTCAGGCATCCTGCTCGAGTTCGTTGACGAGTTGTTTCCCGGCATGCGCGTAAAGGGCGCCTACACGTTCCGCGTCACGCGCAACAGCGAACTGTTTGTCGACGAAGAGGAAGTGGAGAATCTGGCCCACGCCTTGCGCGACGAGCTGCGCGGCCGCGGCTATGCCAAGGCCGTGCGTCTGGAGATCGACGACGCCTGCCCGAAGGCGATCGCCGAATTCCTCATGCGGAATTTTGAACTCGGTGAAGCCGAAGTCTACCGCTGCGCAGGACCGGTCAATATCCACCGCGTGACGGCGATTTACGACCAAGTCGATCGCCCGGACCTGAAATTTCCGAAATTCACCCAGCGCACCTGCCCGGCAGTTGCAGCCGAACGCAACATGTTCGAGGCGATTGGCGAACGCGACATATTGCTGCACCACCCATTCGAATCTTTCGGCGCGGTGATCGAATTGCTGCGCCAGGCCAGCGCCGACCCGGATGTGCTCGCGATCAAGCAGACGCTGTACCGCACCGGTCCGGATTCGCCGCTCGTGATCATGCTGATCGACGCTGCGCGTGCCGGCAAGGATGTCACGGTGGTCGTCGAGCTGCGCGCGCGTTTCGACGAGGAGGCGAACATACAGCTCGCCAATCGTCTGCAGGAAGCCGGCGTACAAGTCGTCTACGGCGTGGTCGGCTACAAGACGCACGCGAAAATGCTGCTGATCGTGCGTCGCGAAAAAGGCGTACTGCGCCGCTATGTGCACCTGTCGACCGGCAACTATCATCAGGTCACCTCGCGCATCTACACCGACTTCGGGCTGATGACGGCGGATGCCGACATCGGCAGCGACACGCACAAGTTGTTCCAGCAGATTTCCGGCCTCGGTCCGGTGATCGAACTCAAACGTCTGTGGCAATCGCCATTCACGCTGCACCAGTGGGTACTGCAGATGATCGAGCGCGAGATCGCGAACGCGCAGGCCGGCCGGCCCGCGCGTATCGTCGCCAAGATCAACGCGGTGAACGAAGCCAGTGTGGTGGAACTTTTATACAAAGCATCGTGCGCCGGCGTGCAGATCGATCTGATCGTGCGCGGCGCCTGCTCGCTGCGCCCGGGCGTGCCGGGCGTGTCGGAAAACATCCGCGTGCGCTCGATCGTCGGCCGCTTCCTCGAACACAGTCGCGTCTATTGGTTCGCCAACGGCGGCAGGTCCGAAATCTACTGCGCCAGCGCCGACTGGATGGAGCGCAATCTGCTGCGCCGCATCGAGGTGTGTTTCCCGATCATCGATCCCGAACTCGCGCAGCGCGTCTATGCAGAAGCGCTGGAAAATTACCTGGCCGACAATACCCAGGCATGGCTGCTGCACGCGGACGGCACCTACGAGCGGGCGACGCCCGGCGAGGACATGCCGCACTCCGCGCAGCAGTCGTTATTGGCGAAAATTTGCTGAGCGGTCCTTCCTAGTAATACTCCTGCAGCCAATACGGCCCGCACATCGGATACGCGTTGTCGATATTGCCGGTCACGATCACGTACCAGGCGCCGGATTGTGCAGGCACGGTTACGCTGTTGGATTGCGCCGGTCCGTTATCCGAACCGTCGACGCAATCCGTCACGGAGTTTCCGTTGTGATAGTGGCAGACCCACAGCGAAAAATCCTCGGCACCGTATTGTGGGAACAGCGTTACGTGCCGGGTGTGGAATGTCGTCTGATAAGGCGGCGGCAGATAAAGATTGTATACGGCGTAGATCACGGCCGGCGCATAGACATAGTACGCACCGCCCTCGATCAGCAGGGGTTGCGGCGGGTAAGCGCAAGTGTTTTCCGCGGCCGCGTATGGATTGCTCGTGAACGTGTACGGGTGGCTCCATGTCTGCGCAAGCGCACCTCGCGCCATGAGCATGGCGGCGAGAAACAGAACGGACAAAGTCAAAGCACGCATGGGTTCCTCCTTCGTGCGCGGATAGCGCGTACCGGATTGAACGCGGCTTAGCGCCGAAGCGAACGGCGCATTGAAGGAATTGCTCGACGCCGTTTCGGCAGTTCGACGGGCGTTCGCAGCAGGGCGAACACCCGTCTTGCTTGAGACTCAGGCCGGCCACAACCAGCAGAAGGTCGCGCCGGTAATCACGGCGTAAATGATGCCGTCGATGAAGTATTTGACGGTGACGACCCACGGCTGCCCACGCCAGATCGCGTTCGGAATTTCACCGAACGAATAGCCGAGCAGGGCCGCCAAGGCAACCGTATGGAACGCGAGGTGCGAGTCCGGATGCGCGGGCAACGCGTGCCCGGCGAGTCCCGCGCAAGCCAGGGAAACGAGCAGGCAGAACACGAACCATACGCCGAGGAACGCGCCCATGTTCATCGGACCGCTGGCGCGGATGTTGATATTGGCAACCGGCCCTTGCTTGAATTTCTCGAGCGTTGCCGGTTCTTTCAACGCTTCCATGCCCTTGCAGTACGGGATTGCGTAAGCGCCCGGTGTGGCGCCGCCCTTGCGCATTGCCGCGGCGATTTCGTCTTCGTTGCTGAAACCGTGGTAGTCCGGCGCATGCCAAAACTTGAGCAGCATGTTGATCAACGCGCTGGCGATGAACACGAACACGCCCGACAGCACGATGGGAAGCCAGAACGAAGCAATCGACATAAACCCTCCCGATGTGGTTGCAGTGAATGCGAGCAGAAATCTGCTCTCACGCAATAGTGCACGAAACCGTGCTGCTTGACATTTAACCGATTATGCAATTAACCTATTGGTTAAATGAACACTGCAATCCTCGACAACACCTTCGCCGCGCTTGCCGATCCCACGCGGCGCGCGATTCTCGCGCGTCTTGCCGGCGGCGCGGTGACGGTCAACGAGCTGGCCGAACCGTTCGACATTTCACTGCCGGCGATTTCGCGGCACCTCAACGTGCTCGAACGGGCCGCGCTGATCGTGCGCGAACGCGAAGGCCAGTTCCGTCGCTGCCGGCTCAATCCGGACGCACTCAAGGCCGCGAGCGAATGGCTCGATTTCCACACCCGCTTCTGGAGCGACAGTTTCGATCGCCTCGCCGAGCACCTGAAGAACCCGCCAGCCAAACCGACCAAACCAAGGAGACGCCATGGCCACCGCAACCGCACCCGCTGAATTGTCCACTACGTTGATGATGACCCGCCGCTTCGAGGCGACGCCGCAGCGTGTCTTCGAAGCGTGGCTGGATCCCGTGCAAGTCGCGCAATGGATGGGCCCGCGCGGCTTTCGAGCCGACGTCAAGCAGCTCGACGCGCGCACCGGCGGCGCCTACGCGATCACCATGCACATGTCCGACGGCAGCAGCGTGCAGGTCAGCGGCGTCTACAAGGAAATCTCGCGCCATACGCGGCTTGTATTCACCTGGAAATGGCAGCACGACATGCAGGACACGCAGGTCACGCTGACGTTCAAACCCGTCGGCAATGCCACCGACATGACGATCGAGCACGCCGGCTTCACCAGCGGCGAGCAGCGTGACAATCACAACAAGGGCTGGGCCGGCTGCTTCGACAAGCTGGCGGAATGGCTCGCGGGCTGACGCGTTCTCCGGCGCGCCGAAACCGGATCATTTTTTCTTTTGGAGAATCCCATGAAGCTTTATTACTTCCCTCTGTCCACCTATTCGCAGAAAGCGATGATCGCCTTCAACGAAAAAGGCATCAGCTATGAGCCGATCGTCGTCCAGCTGTTGGAACCTGCCGAACGCGCGGAATTCGAGAAGATTTATCCGATCGGCAAGGTGCCGTTCCTGCAGGCGAACGATCGCCCGGTGCCGGAATCGACCTCGATCATCGAATACCTCGAGGATGAATTCCCGGGAACACCGCGGATGATTCCGGCCGGCAACGGCGATGCCCCGCGCCAGGTGCGTTTCATGGATCGCATGACCGATCTTTATTTCACCGAACCGTTGTCGGAATTGATATCGCAGCACCTGGGTCTTCGCCCGAAGGATGACGACAAGGCCGCGCGTGCGCGCAAGTACATCGCATTGACCTATGCGCATTGGGACCAGCGCCTCGCCACGCGCAAGTGGCTGTGCGGCGATGATTTCAGCATGGCCGATTGCGCGGCGATTCCCGGGTTGTTCTATGCGCAATCCATGCTGCCGTTCGCGGCGCATCCTCACATCGTGGCCTATTGGCAGCGCGCGCAGCAGCGGCCTTCATACGCCAAGGTGCGCGCCGAGTTCGAACCGATGTGGAACGAGATGATCGCGCAGGATCGCGCAGCTTGAAGTGGCCGTCTGGGCGGAGCAGGGTGGCCTGCTTCGCTCAGTGCGGATACTGCGCCGTCAGTTCTACTTCGACCACGAACGCGGGCAGGTACAGACGCTGCACCTGCACCCAGGTCGCCGCCGGAAAGTCGGCGCCGTAATATTCCTTGCGAATATCCTTGTTGTGGATGAACGCGTCGAGATCGGTGGCGTAGACGTTCTCCTTCACGACATTGCGGAAATCAAGCCCGTTTGCCGCAAGCGTCTTCTTCAGCGTGTCGTACGCCTTGCGCATTGCCGTCGGCATTTCACCCGCACCGACACTGCCGGAGATGTGCAACGTGTCGCCGATACGAACTGCCTCGCAATAGCCGATGTCCGTCTCCACGGCAGCGTTGCCGTGATAACAGCTTTTGGCGATGTCATGGTGAGCGGTGGCGCAACCGGCCAGCAAGGCGGCGATGGAAATAGCGAAGAGACGCAGCATGGACGCTCCGAAAGGTAATGGCCGCCATTGTCTTCGCCTGCTCGCGCAGCGTCGATTCGACTTGGCGCGCTCTGCGTTCGGTTGGCCGCGTCGACGCGTCAATTGAAGCCGTTGCGAAAGATGATGTCGTGGTCGGACAGCGTAAACACGTGATTGAAGGTCCCGCTGCCGACGATATCCGTACCCACGCGCAGCCAATTGGGTGCGAGGTTCGCGTCGCGGATCCAGGATTGCAGATCGCCAGTGAACGGCGTGCCGGGCGCGACGATCGGATCCGGCGCAGACAGCCAGAGAAATACTCCGCTCGCCAGGCCAACTTGCGGGACGAAGAAATAGTGCCCTGCAGGGAGCGTGATCGCCGGACTCAGTAGCGCCGTGATCGTGATCGCGTTGCCACTGACCGGACCTTCTCCGCCAGTCGTCTGGTTGGGTACTGGATGAATGCCGGTGACGACGGAATTCGAGACAAAGACGGAACCGGTCGAGACGATCTGCCGCAGCGTGGCATTGATACTGCGGCTGTCGAATGCCACGTCGGCGGGCGAATTCGTACGCGTCGGCACCGTGGCGGATGGCGGACTCACCGAATCGAGGGGAAACACGCGATAGATCTCGATGACCACCGAGGACACGTCGGACGTGGAACCGGGAATCAGGCCCGAGAACGTAGCGGTCGTGAGCGTGGTCTGCTGCGTCAACACGAAATCGTCGGCCGCCTCGACTTCGAGTCCCGATGTGGCGGGTCGCGAAGACACCGCCATGCGACCGTCGGCGTTTCCGGTACTGAAGAAGAACGACTGGGCGTGTCCGCCACACGCGGCTACCAACAATGCCGCAGACAAGACCGATCTGCCGCTTGCGGGCGACACCGGCCGTCAGTCCTCTTCGGCGCGCGGCTTGTACGCTTCAGTGAGCTGCTTCTGCACCTGCGGCGGCACCGGATCGTAGTGACTGAATTCGATCGCGTAGCGGCCCTGGCCGCCGGTCATGGCCTTCAGCTCCGTCTGGTAGTCGGTGACCTCGGCGAGCGGCACTTGCGCCTTGATCACGAGCTCGCCGCCGCGCAATGAATCGGTGCCGTTGATGCGCGCGCGTTTGCTGGCAAGGCCGCCGGTGACATCGCCCATGTAGGCGTTGGGTACGAACACTTCCAGGTTCACGATCGGTTCGAGCAGTTGCGGCCGCGCTTTCGCGATCGCATCGAGGAACGCCTTCTTGCCGGCGGAGACGAACGCGACTTCCTTTGAATCGACCGGATGATATTTGCCGTCGTAAACGATGACTCTCACATCCTGCATCTGGTAGCCGGCAACGGCGCCGTGTTCGAGCACTTGGCGCACGCCCTTTTCGACGGCGGGAATGAACTGGTTTGGAATCGTGCCGCCTTTCACTTCGTCGGAGAATTCGAAGCCGCTGCCGCGTGGCAGCGGCTCTACGCGCAGGAACACTTCGCCGAACTGTCCGGCGCCGCCGGTCTGCTTCTTGTGGCGGTGGTGGCCTTCGGCGCGGCCGGCGACAGTTTCGCGATAGGCGATTTTCGGCGGCCGCGTCTTTACCTCGACGCCGTAACGCTCCTTCATGCGTTCGAGCATGAGCTTCAGATGCAGATCCGAAAGTCCGCGCACGACCGATTCGTTGAGTTCCTTGTTGTGCTCGAAGCGGAAGCACGGATCCTCTTCGGTGAGCCTGTGCAGCGATTGCGCGAGTTTCTGTTCCTGGCCCTTGTGCGCGGGTTCGACCGCCAGACCGAACATGGGCACCGGGAATTCGAGCGGGCGTAGATGGATCTGATCCTCGTCGTGCGAGTCGTGCAGGATCGCGTCGAAGTGGATTTCCTCGATTTTCGCCACCGCGGCGATGTCGCCCGGAATCGCATGGTCGATCTCGATGTGGTCCTTGCCCTTGAGCTTGAACAGATGTCCGACCTTGAAGGGTTTCTTGCCGTCGTCGATGAACAATTGCGTGTCTTTCTTCAGCGTGCCCTGGTAGACGCGGAACACCGAAAGCTTGCCGACGAATGGATCGTTGACGATCTTGAACACGTCGGCGATGACATGCTGCGCCGGGTCCGGTTTCGCCTCGATCGGCTTCGCGTCCGCGCCCGCGCCTTTGACGAACGGCGGCGGATTGCCTTCCATCGGATTCGGCAGCTGCTTTTCGATGAGATTCAGTAGTTCCTTCACGCCTGCGCCGGTGCGCGCGGAGACGAAACACACCGGAACCAGATGCCCCTCGCGCAGGCATTGTTCGAACGCATCGTGCAATTCCTGGCCGGAAAGACCTTGCTCGCCCTTGTCGAGGAAGTGATCCATCACGGTTTCGTTGATCTCGACGACCTGGTCGATGATGCGCTGGTGCGCTTCGGCGACGGTGGAAAAATCCGCCACGCCTTCCGGCTTGAAGAAGCAGTCGACGACAGTCTTGCCGTCCTGCGCGGGCAGATTGATCGGCAGGCATTCGGGCCCGAACGCCTCGCGTAATTGTTCGACGACCTTGCGGCAATTGCCGCCGTCCATCTTGTTGACGATGATCACGCGCGCCAGCCCGCGCGCTTTGGCGTAATCCATCATGCGCGCGGCGCCGTGTTCGATGCCGTTATGCGCGTTGATGACGATCGCGCAGGTTTCCACCGCAGCCAGCGCGGTCAGGGTCGGGCCGCGGAAATCGGCAGCTCCGGGTGTGTCGATCAGGTTGATGTGGCAGTCGCCGTGATCAATCGAGGCGATCACCGTGTTGAGCGATTGCTTGCGTTCCTTCTCCATCGGCTCGTAGTCCGAAACCGTGGTGCCGCGCTCGACGGAGCCGGGAGTTCCGATCACGCCCCCCGCATGCAGCAGGGCTTCGAACAGCGTGGTCTTGCCCGCGGCCGTGTGTCCGACGAGCGCGATATTTCGGATGCCTTCGGTGGTGTGGCCCATGACCGCTGTCTCCTTGTCCGCTAGCGTTGCGCTGGGACTGCCAAGACTTCTCCTTTCCGCGACTCAGGTCAAGTGGGTGAGGGCGAGCGCCTGCGCGATGCGTTGAAGCGCATCGCGCGCGAGGCCGAACGCCCGAAGCAGGATGCGAAGGGCTGGGTTGATTAGCGAGGTCCGGAAGGCCGAGCTTGGCAACTGCCCGAGCGCAGCGAGGAGAGCGCTGGATCAGACGGGCGCAATTCGTTGACCTGCATAAAAAAAGCGGGCCCTGAGGCCCGCAAGTGCTGCAGGGTTTGAAGCATTACTGCTGTTTCTGCTTGACCTCGTCGCTGCTCTCGCTGCTCTTGACCTTCTTGTTCATGGCCAGGCCCTTGGCGCTGGAGAACTCGGTGATCGTCAGCTTGGCGTCCTTGTTGGCATCGATCTTGGCAAACTGGTTTTTCAGTGCCGAATCGGCGGCTGCTTCCTGCTTGTCGATATAGCCGTCATGGTTGACGTCGAGCGCATCGAACTTGGACTGCATGCTGATCGTCCGGGAGCTCAGATCGCTCGATGTGGCGGCCGAAGTGGAACTCGTGCTTGAGCTGCTGTATGGCGTAGTCGACTGTGATGTCTTCGACGTCGCGTCTTCCATCGGCACGCCCTTGGAGGTCGGGTCCGGATCGGGCGGTGGACTGGCCGCAAATGCGCTTGCGGCGCTCAGTGCCAGCGCGAGGCCGCCGGCAAGGAACATGGGTGAATGCTTGTGAGATGTCTTCATGGCTTGCTCCTGCTCAATGGAGAAATAGTGGTCGGAGCATCGCTCCGACCGTGGCAGGAACGGCGTACGGCACGCTCCTGCGGAAATCTCCTGATGGAAATTTCCCTAACCGGCTGGCGCCGGTCATCGAGTGCCATTTGGCACCCGATGAATGTCACCGTACGCCTGTTGCAAAAAACGACCGCTGAACGCGAGTAGCATCAATGCCCGCCGTCGTTGCCGCCCTGGTCACTCTTGTCGTCCTTGGGCTTGGGTTGCTTCTTCAGTTCGTCCTTGGGTTTCGGCTCACCGGTACGCGCCTTCGCGACCGTGGTGGGCGCCTGTGCGGATTCGCGTTTCTCGGCCTGCGATGCTTGCGACGGTTTCTGGCTCTCCGGCGGCGTCGTTTCCGGGCGCTTCGGCGCTGTCGCGCGCGCAGTCTTGGTCGGCATCTGCGTCTGTTGCTGCTGCGCCTTGGAAATCTGCTGCTGGGTGCGCGTGCGCTGCTGGGTTGTCGTCGTCGCGGAGTGTGTGGTTGTGGTCGCCGCACGCTGTTGCTGCGGCGTCGCTCCGGCTACGGCCTTGGCCGGCCGCTGCGGCTGGCTCGGCTGGATCGCGCGCGACACCCATTGCTCGCGCTGCGTATAGAACGGACGGTTGTGATAATGCTGATCCCAGTACAACCCGAGCGAAAAGTTTACAACCGGAATACCGATGCGCGGACCGTAATCGATCACGACCACGCGTTGGCCGCCATAATCTTCTTCAAGGAACGTGCCCGGCACCCAGCCGCGATCCGCGCCGGCGATGACATCGCACCACAACCAGCCATTGATACAGCCTTGAATCGACACGGGTGTACCGGCATTGAGCTCGGTGATCGACGGATATGCCGGGTCTGGTCCGGCCTGCAAGCTGATGTCACTGACGACCCAGCCTTCTGCGGCTTGCGCCGCGAGCGGCGCGCATAGCGCCACGCCCACCAAAGCGAGTGAATACATCAAGTGCTTCATGTTGCTCTCCTTCCATGTTGGCGCGCAGGATGTTGGCGCAAAGGATTTTGTGCCGCGGCGACTGAACGCGGCTGCGCTGGATGGTGAACGGAGATGAAACGCAATGCGAAGGCGATTTTTACGAGCGTGTTCATCGAGCGCAATCGCCACTGAATCGTGCGCGCGCAGCCGGTGAAATTCAGAACGAATTCATCGCCTCAAACCTAGTGTGTTTCTTCGTACGAGTTCAAAAGGACATGTCGTCCTCGAGGAGTCAGCATGAAACTCATTAGCCAAACTGTCATCGCCGCGCTGGGCTTGGCCGTCGCGGGTTCCGCGTTCGCGCGCTACGACGACGAAATGCGAGTGCGCGACTCGTTCTACGATTATGCGCGCGTGGTCAACGTCGATCGCATCGTCGCGCAGAGCGACCAGCCGGTTGCCCGCGAGGAATGCTGGAAGGAACCGAAGGATAACTACCATCCGGGTACCACGTATCGCCGCGAGATCCAGGAGACCGAGCCGGGCAGCGACAACGATATGGCCGTGCGTACCGAAGTGGTGAATCGCGGCGGCTATTACACGCGCAGCTATGAAGACCGCTGCGAAACCCGCACCGAATACCGAACGGGCGAACCGCGCACCGTCGCTTACGACGTGGTGTTCCGCTACAGAGGTCAGGATTTCCACGAACGCATGAGCCATGATCCGGGCTCGCGCGTGCGCGTGCACGTGGACAACGGTTACGTGGAAGTCGTCGAATAACGTTGGCGGGGAATCGGGAAGGAAGCGGGAGCCCATCGGCTCCCGCGTTTCTGTGCGGCGCCTAGAGCAGACGCAGCAGCTCCGGCATCATCGGCAGCTTGCGTATGCGCACGGTGCTCGCCGCGTAGATCGCGTTGGCCAGCGCGGGCGCCACGCTCGGAATGCCGATTTCGCCGGCGCCGCTCGGATCTTCGGTCGATTCCACAATGTGCACTTCTACATTTTTCGGCGCTTGCGCCATGCGCAGCAGCGGGTAATCCGGAAAGTTGTGCTGCTGCACCTGGCCGTCCTTGACGGTGATGGCCAGGTTCAGCGCGGTGGAGATGCCGTCGATCGTGCCGCCGATCATCTGCGCTTCCAGGCCGAGCGGATTCACGGGCCGGCCGACATCGACCGCGCAGACGGCGCGATGGAAGACGAGGTCCTTGCCCTGCACGGACACCTCGAACGCATGCGCGCAGTAGCCGCCGAACGTGAAATGGCAGGCGATGCCGATGCCGTGGCCATCGCTGCGCTTTTCCTTCCAGCCGATCTTGTCGGCGGCCAGCTGCAGCACGCCGGCCAGCCTGCCGGTATCGTAACCGCTGTCGTCGGGCGCGCCGAATTGCAGTTTGCGCGCGGGGCCGAGCATATCCAGTCGCAGCTGCACTGCGTCCTGTTTCGACGCGATCGCGAGCTCGTCGATGAAGCTTTGTACGGCGAAGGCGTGAAAGGTGTGGATCGGTCCACGCCACCAGCCACGCGGCATGCCGGACGCAATCGGAAAGAACGTCTTGTCCAGATTGGCGACGAGTCCGGCCGGGAAATCCTGCGGTTCGATGCAGCCGATATAGAGTGGGGCGCTCTTCATGCCGCTGTCGCGATAATTGCGCGGGGTGGCGGCGCACCTATGCGACCATGCGATCACTTTCTTTTTCTTGTCCAGGCCGGCACGCATGGCGTGCACGCCGAACGGGCGATAGAAGTCGTGGCGCAGATCGTCCTCGCGCGTCCAGATCAGTTTCACCGGTCTGCCGTTCGTCTTCGCCGCGACCTGCACCGCCTCGGCGACGAAATCGTTTTTCAAGCGCCGGCCGAAGCCGCCGCCGGCGCGCGTGAGACGGATTTCGATGTCCTTGCGCGCAATGCCGGTGAGATTGCTGATCGTCTGCGAGGCGCGCGAGGGCGTCTGCAGCGAGGCGATCAGCAGTGCCTTGTCCTTCTGCACCTGCACGAGTGCGCCGGGCGTCTCCATCGTCGCGTGGGCGAGGAACGGCATTTCATAGCGCGCTTCGTGCTTGCTCGACGCGGATTTGTACGCCTTGGCAAAATCGCCATCCTTGCGCACCGGCACTGCGTCGGCATCCTTGTCCAGCAATTCGTTCGCCTTTGCCGCAAGCGCGGAGTTCGACTCCGCCGCCCACGGACCGGCCTTCCATTCCACTTTCAGCTTCTCGCGCCCCTTGAGCGCAGCCCAGGTATTTTCCGCGAGCACGACCACGCCATTGGCGAGCGCGCCGTCGATCGGCTCGTCGGGCTTGGGTCCCGCGATCATGAAGACGTCTTTCACGCCGGGTACCTTGCGCGCCTCGGCATCGTCGAGCTTGTCGACCGTGCCGTCCAGTTGCGGGCAGCGCAGGATCACCGCGATCAGCGCATCGGCGAGGTACGCATCGATGCCGAATTGCGCGCGCCCGGTAACGATGTCGGCGGCGTCAACGGTCTTCGTCGGCTTGCCGATGATGGTGAACTGCTCGGGGGATTTCAGCGGCGGCGGCTCTTTGGGCGGATCCAGCGCCGCCGCGGCTTCGACGAGGTCGCCGTAGCCGAGTGTGCGGCCATCCGGCGCGATCACCTGGCCCGATGACGTACGCAGATTTTCCTTCGGCAGATCCCACTTGTTCGCTGCTGCCTGCACGAGCAATGCGCGCGCCGTGGCGCCGGCCTCACGCAGTTCCTTCCACGCGCTCGGTATGTTGTCACTGCCGCCGGCGCCCTGGTCGCCGTATTTGTTCGATGGGCCTTTGTCGGTGTCGATATAGCCGTACGGCAGTTGCTCTACGCGCACGCGGTTCCAGTCGACATCGAGTTCCTCGGCGATCAGCATCGGCAGTGAAGTCTTCACGCCCTGGCCGATTTCGGTCGCGCGCGCGCCGATGATCACGTCACCATTCTTCTCGATGCGCACGAAGGCGCCGAGCGCTTGCGCTTCCTCACGCGCACCGAGATAGGGCAACGCCTGCGCCCGCGCGCCACGCCAGCCAACGAGCAGTGCGCCCGACGCGGCCGCGCTCACAAACAAAAATCTGCGACGCGAATAATTCTGCATTATTTCTTCATCGCATCGGCCGCGCGCAGGATCGCCTTGCGTATGCGCGGATACGTGCCGCAGCGGCACAGGTTGGTGATCTTGCTGATGTCGTCGTCGCTGGGGTGTGGTGTCGTGCGCAACAGATCCGCCGCCGCCATGATCTGACCGGCCTGGCAATATCCGCACTGGGCGACATCCTCGTCGATCCACGCCTGCTGCAGCGGATGCAATTCGGAGTTGCCGGCCAATCCTTCGATCGTCGTCACTTCGTGGCCGCTGACCGCCCGCGCCGGCGTGAGGCAGGCGCGCTGCGCCTTGCCATCGACCAGCACGGTGCACGCCCCGCAATAACCGATACCGCAGCCGTATTTGGTGCCGGTCAGGCGCAGTACGTCGCGCAGATACCACAACAACGGCATGTCCGGATCGCCGTTATGGAAAAACGCCTTGCCGTTGATGCGCAACGGCAGGACCGGCTCCTTCGCGCTCTGCGCTACCGGCGGAACCGCGATGGGTTTGGCGTGACGGACGGGTTTTTCGGGCATCGCGCTATTCTCCTCGCGGTGGATTTTGGCATGCGCCGCGGATTTTCGCTCGCGTCTGCAAGTGCCGCAGGCGAACCGTTTTCATTCCTGGATGCAGAAGCGGAAACCAAAAACGCGCCATTCGTGGCATCAACTCGATCGCCATCGCCAAAACCAGTAAACCGGCAAGCCCGCAAGCGTAATGAGCACACCCATGCCGGCGTCGCGCGGATTGCTCCATGCCGTCACGCCCACGATCCACAAAACCACGATCAAGAATGCGATCGGCAGCAGCGGAAATAGCGGCACGCGAAATGTGGTGGCATCAGGCGAGTTGCGGTGATACCAGAATACGGTGCCGATCACCGCGGCGATGCCGAGCCAGTCGCCGACCGTGGAGTAGTTGAGCAGCTGATCGAAGGTGCCGGTCAGCGCAAGCAGGATCGCCCATCCGGCGAGCAGCAGCAGGGCGATATTCGGCGAGCGCCAGCGCGGATGCAGCTTGCCGGCCGAGCGGAAGAACATGCCGTCGGCGCCCATGACCTGGAACACGCGCGCGCCGCCGATCAGCATCACATGGCAGAAACCCAGCGCCGAGGTGGCGATGCCGGCGGCGATCAGGCGCGCGCCGGTGTCGCCGAGCGCGTGGCGCATGAGGTCGGCGGCCGGGGCTTTGCTGGCGGCGAGTCCGTCGTGGCCGAGTACGGCAAGGTAGGCGACATTGGCGAGCAGGTAACACGCGGCAATCAGCAGCATCGCCAGCACGATGGCGCGCGGCAGGTTGCGTTGCGGGTCGCGAATTTCGCCGGCGATATCGTTGATGTGATACCAGCCGCTGTAGCTGAACAGGACCGGCATCAGCGCGCCGAACAGCGCGAGCGGGTTGATCGTGGCCGGAGGCGCGACCGGCGCGGGTGCGCCGCGCGCGACGAGACCGACGACGATCATCGCACTGATCGCACCGAGCTTCAGCACCGTGAGAATGTTCAACGTGAACGCGCCGGAACGGATGCCGAACCAGTTGATGCCGGCGAGGAATACGATCGTGCCGACCGCGTATGGCCGCACATCCGGCAGGTTCACGCCGAGCGCGACGCTGGCGTAGTCGGCGAACACGCTGGCGAGCGCGGCGAGACTGCCCGAGTAGTTCACCGCGAGCAGGTTCCAGCCGTAGACGAAGGCGATGATCACGCCGAATGCTTCGCGCAGATACACGTAGCCGCCACCCGCGGTCGGCCGGCGCGCGCCGAGTTCGGCGTAGCACAAGGCGCCGGTCAGGGCGATCGCCGCGCCGATCGCCCAGGCGAGCAACTGCTCCGCGCTCGAGCCGGTGTGCAGCGCGATCGTCGCCGGCGTGCGGAATATGCCGATGCCGATCACGCCGTTGATGACGACGGCCATCGACGTCCACACGCCGATGCGGCGCACGTAGCCCGGCGATGCCGTGGCGGTTGCAGTTGCCGGTTGCTGGCTCACTCGGGTTTCCGTCGTCGCGAGGCCCGCAGGATGGCTGAGGAACGTCGTCCTGTCGAGCGGTCATGACATCCGATACGTGTGAAAAATCGCTCGACGCATGCTTCGCGCAAACGTCGCCAAAGACGTATTCACGGACGGTGACGACGAAACAAACCTGTTGGTCTTCCGTCGCGATGAGGCCGGCAAGATCGTCGAGCTGGTCGATCGACGCAAATACAACGACCTGCACATGTCGCGCGAGGCTGGAAACGTACTCACATTGATTCGTCCCTGAACGCTGCCACAGTCGGCATCCTGCCTCCTCCTCAACGCGTGCACGCGATGCGCTTCAACGCATCGCGTTAGCGCACGCGCTTCGACTTGTTTTTTTGCGCTGCACAAGGACAATGGCGATTCCTCCGTGCGAGCAAGCGCCGCTGATGACCGTAGTGCCGATCCCGACCGCATCGATCCCCGCGCACGCAGCGTGGGTCGTGCTCAAATTCGGCGGCACGAGCGTGTCCACGCGCGCGCGCTGGGACAAGATCGCCGCGATCGCGCACGCCTGGCGCGAGCAGGGCAAGCACGTGCTGATCGTTGTCTCGGCGCTGTCCGGCATCACCGACAAGCTCAAGGCGCTCTGCGACGCGCAAGCCGATGCGGGCAGGCGCGCGGCGATTCGCGATGAAATCGTCGCGCGTCATCAGGCAATGTTCGCGGAACTCGAACTCAGCGATCACGCACCGCTGCATTACTGGCTCGAACGCCTCGATGCGCTCGTCGCCAATGTGCGCGCCGATGCCGGCGGCCTGCCGTGGCAAGCCGAAGTGCTCGCGCTCGGCGAACAATTGTCGAGCACACTGGGCGTGGCTTATTTGAATTCGCTGAAAAAGCCGGCGGTGTGGCTCGATGCGCGCGAGCATCTGCACGCGCAGCCGATGCCGAATCAGAATTCCTGGGGGCGCTATCTGTCGGCATCGGTGCCGACGGCGCCGGATCCGGCCTTGAGCGAAACGCTTGCGGCGCGCGGTGCGCTATTCGTCACGCAAGGTTTCATGGCGCGCAATGCCGCCGGTGAAACCGTAATTCTCGGCCGTGGCGGGTCGGATACGTCGGCGAGTTATTTCGGCGCACTGCTGAAAGCGGAAAAAGTGGAAATATGGACCGACGTCGCCGGCATGTTCAGCGCGAATCCGCGCCAGGTGCCGAATGCGCGGCTGCTCGCGCAGCTGGATTACGAGGAAGCGCAGGAAATCGCCACGACCGGCGCCAAGGTGCTGCATCCGCGCTGCATCAATCCGGTGCGCGAGGCGCGCGTGCCGCTGGTCATCAAGGACACCAATCACCCGGATCTGGCCGGCACCGAAATCGCAGCACGCGCGGCCGACGCCGCACCAAGCATCAAGGCGATCAGCTCGCGGCGCGGCATCACGCTGATATCGATGGAATCGATCGGCATGTGGCAGCAGGTCGGTTTTCTTGCCGACGTGTTCGAGAATTTCAAGCGGCACGGCTTGTCGGTCGATCTGGTCGGCACTTCGGAAACCAACATCACGGTGTCGCTCGATCCGACCGAAAACCTCGTCAACACGGATGTGCTTTCCGCGCTGTGCACGGATCTGGCGAAAGTGTGCCGGGTAAAAGTGATCGCGCCGTGCGCGGCGATCACGCTGGTCGGACGCGGCATGCGCTCGATGTTGCACAAACTGTCCGCCGTGCTCGCCGAATTCGGACCGCAACGCGTGCACTTGATCTCGCAGTCGTCGAACAATCTGAACCTTACGTTTGTCGTCGACGAGGACATCGCCGATGGCCTCGTGCCGCAGTTGCACGAATTGCTGATCAAGGCCGAAGCGATGCGTGTGGAAGACAGCGCCGTGTTCGGGCCGAGCTGGCGCGAGCTGTACGCGGACGGCCAACTCGCGCCGCTCACACCGTGGTGGCAGCGGCGACGCAGCGAACTGCTCGCGCTCGCGCACGAGGCGACGCCACGTTACGTCTACGACCTTGCGACCGTGCGCGCGCGGGCGCAGGCGCTGCGCACGTCGCTGCCGTGCGTGGACCGCTGGTTCTACGCGATCAAGGCCAATGCGCATCCCGCGGTGCTGCGCGAAATCGTGGCGCACGGCTTTGGTCTGGAATGCGTGTCACCCGGCGAGCTCGCGCGCACTGCCGCCTTGCCCGACGCGGCGCTGCTGTTCACACCGAATTTTGCCGCGCGCGAGGAATACGCCGCGGCGTATGCGCGCGGAGCGCAGGTCACGGTCGACAATCTTCATCCGCTTGCGCACTGGGGAGATGTGTTCAGCGGACGCGAGTTGATATTGCGTCTGGACCTTGGCGTCGGCCGCGGCCATCACGACAAGGTGAAAACCGGCGGCGCGCAATCCAAGTTCGGCCTCGCGCTCGACGAACTCGCGGAATTCCAGCGCCTGGCCGGCAAGCACAAGGCGCGCATCGCCGGCCTGCACGCGCACCTGGGCTCCGGCATCCTCGATGTCGCGCATTGGCGCGAAGTTTATGTGCAGCTCGCGAGCATCGCCGAGAAGATCGGCAGCGTGCGCGCGCTCAACATCGGCGGCGGACTTGGCGTCGCTTCGCGCGGCGACGAGCAGCCGCTGGACCTGGCTGCGCTCGGCGCCGCGCTGGCCGAGGTGAAAATCGCTTACCCGCAATTCGAACTGTGGGCCGAGCCCGGGCGATACCTCGTCGCCGATGCCGGTGTGCTGCTTGCACGCGTGACGCAGCTCAAAGCCAAGGGCGAAGTGCGCTATGTCGGCTGCGATGCCGGCATGAACTCGCTGATCCGTCCGGCGTTGTATGAGGCGTATCACGAGATCGTGAATCTCACGCATCTGGACGAACCCGCGCGCGAGCTCGTGCAAGTCGTCGGCCCGATCTGCGAATCCGGCGACGTGCTCGGCAGCAACCGGCGCTTGCCGCCGACGCACGAAGGCGACGTGCTGCTGATCGCGCAAGCCGGCGCTTATGGTGCAGCGATGGCTTCGCATTACAACCTGCGTGAGCCGGCCGCAGAGGTGGTGCTGTGACGACGCTGACCGACCCGCGTCAGGCGCGCGCATTTCGTTTTCTCGGCTGCGAATATGCCGCCGGCACCGCGCGCTTGCGCTATGCGTTCGATGACGGACCGGAACTCGTCGAGCAAATCGAATTCCCCGACGCGCCCGCGTTGAAGCCCGAACGCGAAACGGCGTTCATGGCTGCACTGCATCTGCTGCACCTGATTGCCGGCGTCAGTTATTACAAGGCCGGCGTGCCCGGCGAGATCGCCGTCGACAGCGCTCCGCTCGATCGCGCCACCGCTGAGTTGCTCGATGAGATCTACCTGCACGGATTGGCGGAGTTTGCGTATCAGAACAAGTTGGATTTGCGCGGGCGAATTCACTTTCCCACTCTTGGCCGTCATCCCCGCGAAGGCGGGGACCCAGTGTCTTCTGACAACAGCAAGGAGCTGGATTCCCGCTTTCGCGGGAATGACGAGCCAATAGCTACGGTGATCGGCCTCCCGCGTCGCACACTCGTCCCGATCGGCGGCGGCAAAGATTCGCTGGTCAGCGTTGAAATGCTCAAGAGCATCGACGAACCGATGACCGCGGTCTGGGTCGGCGATTCCGCGCTGATCGCAGCATGCGCGCAGCGCACCGGGTTACCGCTGCTCAACATCAAGCGGCGCCTCGCGCCCGAGCTGTTCGAATACAACCGCCTTGGCGCGTGGAACGGACACATCCCGGTCACGGCGATCAACTCGGCGATTCTGCTCTGTGCGGCGATTGTCTACGGTTACGACGCGATCGCGTTTTCCAACGAGCGTTCGGCCTCGGAAGCGACGCTCGAATACGAGGGTCAGCAGGTCAATCATCAGTGGAGCAAATCCATCGATTTCGAGCGGCGCCTGCGCGAGTACACGAAGTCGCACATCGCCGCGGAGCTGGATTACTTTTCGCTGCTGCGGCCGTGGTCGGAACTCGCTGTCACGCGCGCGTTCGCGGAAGGTTCCGCCTACGACGACGTGTTTTCCAGCTGCAACCGCAATTTCCGCATTCGCGGCGAACGTCCGGCCGACCGCTGGTGCGGGCAATGTCCGAAATGTCATTTCGTGTTTCTCGCACTCGCGCCGTTCGTGGCCAAGCCGCGCCTGCTCGCTATCTTCGGCCGCAACCTGCTCGATAACGCCGCGCTCGCGCGTGGTTTCGACGCGCTGCTCGAGTATCGCGATCACAAGCCGTTCGAATGCGTCGGCGAAGGCCGCGAGTCGCGCGCAGCCATGCATTTTCTCGCGCAACGTCCGGAATGGCGCGAAGATGCGCTGGTGGCGCGCTACGTGGAAGAGATCGAACCGCAATTGGATCAGCGTGAACTCGCGTTGGCACCGCTGCTGATGCCCGCGGCCGAACACTTTGTTCCGGCACGCCTGCAGAGGTTGTTGCATGCGCCTGGCTGAGCTTGCCGAGGCGCGCGTTGCGGTCTGGGGCTATGGTCGCGAGGGCAGGGCGGCGCTCGCCGCGTTGCGCCGGCGGTTTCCGCACAAGCAGCTGACGTTGATCTGCGCTGAGCAAGAGGCGGCTGGATTTCATCGAGACGACAAGCTTCAAGTCATTACGTCGCCGGCCGATGGTGCGACCCTGAAGCAATTCGATGTCATCATCAAATCACCCGGCATCAGCCCGTACCAATCGCCGGTTGCCGAGGCCGAGGCCGCCGGCGTGCGTTTCACCTCCGGCACTGCGTTGTGGTTCGCCGAACGGCCGGACGCGCACACGATCTGCGTCACCGGTACCAAGGGCAAAAGTACCGTCACCGCGTTGATCGCGCATATCTTGCGCAAAAGCGGAAAAAGCGTGGCACTCGCCGGCAACATCGGCTGGGCGCTGCTCGACTTGCTGGAGGTTGCGCGCGAACCGGACTGGTGGGTGATCGAGTTGTCGAGCTTCCAGACGCGCGACTTCGGCGGTGCGTCGAGCGTGGCGGTGATCAACAATCTCTACGAGGAGCATCTGGACTGGCACGGCACGCGCGAACGCTATCTCGCCGACAAGCTTGCGATCGGTGATGCGGCCCGGGCGCTGGTCGTGCGCGCGCAGCCCGAATTGCTCGCGCGCACGGCGCGGCATCCGGCGCTGACGGTGTTCGGCGACATCGACGGCTGGCATGCGCGCGAGGATGGCGTGTGGCATGGCATCGAACGTGTTCTCGGCATTGCTGACATTCCTCTGGCCGGGCGTCACAACGTGCAGAATGTCTGCGCCGCGCTTGCGGCACTCGAGGCCGCAGGGTTCGATGCGAAGCAATTGGCCGCACACGTCACTACGTTCAAGGCATTGCCGCATCGTCTGCAGTCGCTGGGTGTGCGCGACGGCATCGAGTACGTCAACGACAGCATCGCGACGACTCCGTACGCGACGATCGAGGCGCTGCGCAGTTTCGCGGGGCGCGCGGTGACCGTCATCGTCGGCGGTTTCGATCGCGGCGTTGATTGGGATTGTTTCGCCGATTACGTCGCGCAGAATCCGCCGCGCGCAATTGTCGCGACCGGAGCGAACGGCGCGCGCATCGTCGAACGGCTCTGCGCAATCGAGTCGCCCGGTTTCATGCTCGTATCGGCGTCGACACTTGCCGACGCGCTGACGACCGCGCGCACGCTGACGCCTGCAAACGGCATGATCCTGCTTTCGCCCGGCGCACCGAGCTTCGACCAATATCACGATTACATCGCGCGTGGTCGCGAATTCGCGCGGTTGGCCGGTTTCGATCCAGCGGCGATCGCGCAGATCGAAGGGCTCGGCATCGCGTGAACGAGTCCGTGCGAATCTGGGATCTGCCGACGCGACTGTTCCACTGGGCGCTCGTGGTGCTGATCGCGATGCAGTACGCAACCGGCGAGTTTCATCTGCTCGACATGCGCTGGCACTTCTGGTTCGGCTACGCGACGCTCGCGCTGATCGCATTCCGCGTTCTGTGGGGACTGTTCGGCTCGCAGACGAGCCGCTTCGCCGGCTTCGTGCGAGCGCCGCGCGTGGTGCTCGCCTATGTGAAGGAGCAATTCTCCACAAATCCACAACACAGCATAGGCCACAATCCGCTGGGCGGCTGGTCGGTGCTGATCCTGCTGGCATGCATCGCCGTACAGATCGCCACCGGTTTGTTCGCCAGCGATGACATCGACACGGATGGCCCGCTGGTCGATCTGGTTTCGCGGCGCACCGTGAAGCTGATGACGCGTTGGCACGACTGGAATCAGAATCTGCTGCTGTTGCTGATAGCGCTGCACGTCATCGCTGTGTTGATGCATCTGCTGCTCAGGCGCGACGATTTGATCGTACCGATGATCACCGGACGCAAGCGCGTGCCGACCGGGCAGCCTTTGCGCTTCAAGAGCGGATGGGTGGCGCTGGGATTGTTTGCGTTATGCGCCGCAGCAGTGATGGCGGCGGTGTGGTGGCTCGGCGCTTAGCGTGATGTAGCCACCGAAACCGAGCCCTGAACGCCCGCTCAGTCGGCTTTGTACTTGTCGTGGCAACTTCCGCAGGCGCCCGCGAGCTTTTTGAACTGTTCCTTCATCTTCGCTTCGTCACCGTTCTTGGCAACGTCGCTCAGCGCCTTCGATTCGTTGATGAAGTCGTTCACCTTGCCTTGAAAGTCGTCGGGGTTCTTCCAGATGTCCGGCTTGGCGTCGGTCTCCGCACCCTTGTCCGAGCCCTTGGCAAAGCCTTCCTGTATCTGCGGCGCAAGCGCGGCGATACGGTCGGCGTGCAACGCGAACTCCGTGGCGTCCCATTCGCGCTTGCCTTTGACCATCGCCGACATCGGACTGAAATTCCAGCCGATCAGCGTCATCGCGCTTTGCCGGTAGTGGATCACGGCTTCGGGTTTGTGCTGTGCCGTGGCATCGACGGCCACGCCAATGAGCAGAGCCGCGACAGCGGTTGTTGCAATCTTCATGAGCTTCCCCATTGCATTTGCGCGGAATTTTAGCAGCAACTCGCATGCCGCATGCACAGGAACGGCCCTGACGGAAGTATGATGACGTCCCCTGTCAGGAGATAGAGGAGATAGCCATGGGACGCCTGCTCGCAGCATTGCTTCTTTTCGCACTGGCCGCCGCACCCGCAACCGCGGCAACGATAACGAAGAAAATCGATTACATGGTCGGCGGCAAGCCGATGCAAAGCATCCTCGTGTACGACGATGCGGTGAAAACGCCGCGCCCCGGACTGGTGATGACGCCGGATTGGCTCGGCATCAACGACAACAACATTGCGCTGGCCAAGCAGTTCGCCGGCACGGATTACGTGATTCTGGTCGCCGACGTCTACGGCACCGCCGTGCGGCCGAAGAATCCGGAAGAAGCCGGCGCGGCGACGAAGGAAATGTACGCGCATCGCGCCGACTTGCGCGCGCGTATCGATGCGGCGCTCGATCAACTCAAGGCGCAGAAGGGTGCGCCGCTCGACGGCAAGCACTGGGGCGCGTTCGGTTTCTGTTTCGGCGGCGCGACCACGCTGGATCTCGCGCGCAGCGGCGCTGATGTGCAGGGCGTCGTTTCGTTCCACGGCAATCTGTCCACCGACGATCCGGCGCTGGCGAAGAACATCAAAGCCAAGGTGCTCGTGTTGCACGGAGCCGACGACAAGTTCGAATCGCCCGAGCAGATCGCCGGATTCCAGCAGGAGATGCGCGACGCGAAAGTCGACTGGCAGTTCGTCGCGTTCGGCGGCGCAGTGCATTGCTTCGCGATTCCGAGCGCGCACGGCGAAGTGCCGGGATGCGAATACAACGAACGCGCGGCGAAGCGCGGAACGCGGTTGATGCACGAGTTCCTGGACGAGGTATTTGCTACGCGATAGTGCGACGAAACCCTGAAGAACCGTCGCGAGCGAAGGCAGATTGCGGGCCGCCGGAGCGCAGGAACCGGAGTGTACGTCCAGAGTACATGAGGATTCCGAGCACCGCCGGACCGCGAGCTGCCGAGCGCAGCAGGTTATTCAGGGTTTCTTGAACCGCACCTGCACGCGCTGTCCTACCCGCAGCGCGTCGTCTTCCAGCTTCAGGATGCATTCGACATCGCGCGTGTCGGAGGCGTCCTGCGCTTCCTCCGTGAGTTTGCTCGGGCCGAACACGTCGCCGATGCGCACCACGGTTGCTTTGTAGATCTTGTCGCCGCCGTCTTCGGCGCTCACTTCGGCGCTCATGCCGACGGCGACTTTCGTCACGAACGCTTCGTTCAATTCCGCGCGCACGATGCGCGGCGTTTCCGGCAGCAGCGTGAACAGCGCGGCATTGCCTTGCATGGAGACGACATCGGCGAGGTGCGTGGTACGTGCGACCACGCGCGCCTGCAGCGGCGCGCGCAAGGTGAGCACTTCGATTTCGTGGCGCGCGCCTTTCAGTTTTTGTTTCGCCGCTTCGACGGCCGCCTGGGCTTCGCCAATTTCCGCATCGAGTTCGGCGAGAGCCTGCTTGGCCTCGTCGGCGGAGGCTTGCGTCGCGGCGCCGGCAGCTGCCGCTTCAGCTGAGCGTTCGGCGCGTGGTTTCAGGCCGGCGAGTTTCGTGCGCAGTGCCCCAATGTGTGCCTGCGCCTGATCGACTTCTGCCTGGGCGACGCCGGCATTGAGTTCGGCCTGATGCGAATCCAGTTTTGCCAGCACGTCGCCGGCCTTCACCGTCGATCCGGGTTCGCCGTGCAATTCGGCGACGATGCCATCGCGCGGCGCGGTGATTTTTATCAGTCCGCCTTCGACGTCGACCTGGCCACGCGCGATCGCGGCGTAGGCCGGCGAGGGCGCCTGCGCTGTCGGCGTTGTGCGATCGGCGTTCGAGTGCGAACACGCGCCGAGGAGGAGAGCCAGCGTGCACAAGCTCGTCATTCCCGCGAAAGCGATCCAGCGACTTTGATCCTGGGCAGGCCTGAAAAG
>Ga0207674_10001365_pt1 | contig 31614 bp, 23 predicted proteins | sample KBSCornC72_FD_184303 | JGI IMG/M metagenome (GOLD analysis project Ga0207674, IMG submission 184303) | Corn rhizosphere microbial communities from Kellogg Biological Station, Michigan, USA - KBS Corn C7-2 (SPAdes) (version 2) | ecosystem: Host-associated > Plants > Roots > Rhizosphere > Soil ...
GGACAGCTCAAGGAGGGTGCGCCCTACTCCGAGCGCGACATCCGCCTGCCGCTGAAGCTGAACACCCACGACGAGATGGGCGACTTCCGTCTGCTGGTCAAACAGTACGACGGGATCAACGAGCTCGTTCTCGATCACCATCCGTTCGACGTCATCGGATGGGATGGCTACTTCTACCCGTGGGCGTTCAACATCCGCGACTTCGAGCCGATCGTCGGCCGCGTTCACCAACCGCCGCCGGTGCACCAGACGTTCGAAGGAGACGGGTTCGTCGTCTGCTCGTTCTGCCCGCGGCCATACGACTTCGATCCCAACGCCGTGCCGGCTCCGTACAACCACTCGAACGTGGACTCGGACGAGGTGCTCTATTACGCGTCGAGTGAGTTCATGAGCCGCAAGGGAATCGAGTTCGGCTCGATCACGCATCATCCGGACGGCATTCCACATGGACCGCATCCGGGCCGAGCCGAAGCGTCGATCGGCGCCACGCACACGAACGAGCTGGCCGTGATGATGGACAGCTTCCGGCCGCTCAAGGTCGCGAAGCAGGCGCTATCGATCGAAGATCCGAACTACCACAAGAGCTGGATCGATCAGCAGCATGACGGCTTCAATCCGCCGACTAGCTGACTGAGAAACGGCGCAACGTCGCTGTCGGCGATGGTCGGCGGCGGCGGCTGGCGGCTGGCTGGCAGCCGGCGGCGGTGCGCCCGGCTTGCGGTTCTTGGGCTGTCGGCTGCGGCTAGCGGCGTTGCGCTCGGCTGTCGGCCAAACCCTGCTTGTCATCCTGAGTAGCGAAGCGACGATGGGATCTACTGTCCGGCGTTAGTAACCAAAGAGCGATAGCAGATCCTTCGCTTCGCTCAGGATGACAACAGCCGACGTTGAGTAACCGACAGCCGTGCGCACCGCCGCAGGCCGACAACCGCAAGCGTAAAGCCGCAAGCCGTGCGCACCGCCGCCGGCTGCCAGCCAGCCGCCAGCCGCCGCCGCCGACCATCGCCGACAGCGACGTTGCGCCGTTCTCTCACTTGGCAAATTTCGCGATTGCGGTCCGTGTGTACTCAGACAGCACCAGCGTTCCGCTCATCTCGGCGCGTTGATCGAGCAACGTTGGCCAGTGCTCGGTGCCCGACCAGGCGATCTGCTTGATCCGCTCAACGGCGGCGGGATTGGCCTGGCTCATGGCGAGCGCTGTCTTCGCGACGGCCTCGTCGAGGTCAGCGGGCGTTGCGCAGACACGAGAGTAAAGCCCGTGGCGCTCACCCCAAGCGGCGTCGCGCCAATCGGCGTCGAGTGCCATAGAGGCGAAGGGACCGGGGCCGACCTTCCGCTCGATCGCCGGACCAACCACGAACGGGCCAATCCCCACGGCCAATTCGCTCAGGCGGAGAGCGGCACTCTCCGTCGCGATCGCATAGTCTGACGCGGCCACGACGCCGACGCCGCCGCCGACGGTCTTTCCGTGCACGCGTGTGACGATCGGTTTCGCGCAGCGCGTCATGGCGAGGATCACGCGCGCGAAGCCGAGGAAGAATTCCTTGCCGACGTCCTTGTCGCGAATCGATGACAGCTCGTCAAATGAGGCGCCGGCGCAAAAGGCGCTGGTGCCATAGCTGCGAAGCACGATGACGCGCACGTCGTCGCGCAGGCCGATCGCCGCGATCTCGTCGGCGAGGCTGCGAAGCACGAGCGACGGCAGCGAATTGCTCTTCGGGTGACCGAAGCAAACGTCGGCGATCCCGTCTTCGACGAACGACGAGACGCTGCCCGTCGGCGCGAGCGGAGTGTGCGAACCCATTTCAGTGCGCGGGTCGACGACCTAACGCATCAGGCGAACACGCAGTCCGCCGCGGAGTGTCGTGACCGTCGTGTTGCGGGGGCCGCAGCTGTTCGTTGAGCAGACGCCCGTCGGCGTTCCGTAGCCGCCGCCCCACTGCGTCAGCCCGAAGACGTAGTTCGCCTCGCTGAAAACGGCGAAGCGGTCGTAGATGTGCTTGTCCAAGCCGAAGCCGAGCGCGACCTCGCCGCCGGAGAGATGCTGCTGCTTGGTCGTGCCACTTCCCGAGCTGCTGGTGTAGCGGATCCGGCCCGGCCGCCAGTCGATGAAGCCAAGCCCGATCGTGAAGTGCGGCATGATGTATGGCGACGGTACGCGAAAAATCAGATTCGTCACGACTTCCAGTACGCCGGCATTGCTCGCATTCAACGAAACCAGACTGCCGCCGTTTGGCGCGACGAACTCGGTGAGAAAACGACCCATGTTGAGCGGCAGCGAGCTATACGCGCCCGAGATCGCGAAACCCATGCGCGACACGCCGGACAGCCCGTTGTCCCAGCTTTCCCAGGCGACAGACACACCCGTGCCGGGTTTCCAGTCGCGCAGGGTGCCTTGCGCGTTCACTGGAGACATGGGGCCGCCCCCAATGCGAAGATAGGCGCCGGGAACGAGGCCGTCGGCGAAGCGATCGACCTCCTGGCCGCGAGCAACGTCAGCGAGACCAAAGAGCGGAATGGTGAGAGCCAGGGCGAGCGACTGATAACGCATGCGACCGCTGAGGAGGAAGGGGATACTCGGAATCTATCCGCGCGCCTCGGGCGAGCACTAGATTTCCAAACATGTGGTGCACGTCAGACACACATAGAGACACGTGATGGCGACCAAACCCGTACAGAATGCCCCCACCCCTGCCGAGGATCCGGCGCGCACCGCCGAATTCGAGGCGCGCATTGCTCGCGGCGAATCGATCGAGCCGAAGGACTGGATGCCCGAGCGCTACCGCCGGCAGCTCATCCGGATGATGTCGCAGCACGCGCACTCCGAGGTCGTCGGCATGCTGCCCGAGGGCAACTGGATCACGCGCGCGCCGAGTCTTCGGCGCAAGATGTCGTTGCTCGCGAAAGTGCAGGATGAGGCAGGCCACGGCCTCTACATCTACTGCGGCACCGAGACGCTCGGCGTCGATCGGCAGGAGCTGATCGATCAGCTGCTCGAGGGCACCGCGAAATACTCCAGCATCTTCAACTACCCGACGCTCACCTGGGCGGACATCGGCACGATCGGTTGGTTCGTGGACGGCGCCGCGATCGTGAACCAGACGATGCTCGCGAAGGCCTCCTACGGACCATATGCGAGGGCTATGGTCCGCATCTGCAAGGAAGAGAACTTCCACAAACGACAGGGCTACGAGATCATGGCGACGCTCGCCGCGGGCACGCCCGCGCAGCGCGCGATGGCGCAGGACGCGGTGAACCGTTGGTGGTGGCCGTCGCTGATGATGTTCGGACCCTCGGACAAGGATTCGCCGAACTCCGAGGAGCTGATGCGCTGGGGCGTAAAGCGAAAGAGCAACGACGAGTTGCGCCAACGCTTCGTCAATCTCACGGTTGCCCAGGCAAAGGCCATCGACCTCGTCCTCCCCGATCCCGATCTTCGCTTCGACGAAGCAACGGAAAACTGGAATTTCGGCGCGATCGACTGGGACGAGTTCTGGCGCGTGGTGAAGGGCGACGGACCCTGCAACAAGGAACGATTGGCCGCGCGTCGCGCGGCGCACGCCGAAGGAGAATGGGTGCGTGCGGCGGCGACGGCCTATGCGGGCAAACAGGTAGGCGAGGCCGCGGCGTAAATGACTGACTCGCAGTGGCCGCTGTGGGAAGTCTTCGTCCAGCCGCCGAAAGGCGAAGCGCACGAGCATGCGGGCAGCGTACACGCGACGACCGCCGAACAGGCGCTGCAGAACGCGCGCGACGTGTACGCGCGTCGTGGTGAAGCGGTGAGCATTTGGGTCGTGCCGAGCGGGGAGATCACCGCGTCGACGCCGGAGGATATGGGCCCGTTCTTCGATCCGGGGAACGACAAGCCGTATCGCCATCCGCAGTTCTACAAGGTTCCGCGCGGCGTCCGCGTCTAATGAACCGCGCGATGTCCTCTCCCGCTTTCTTCGAATACCTGATTCGCCTGGGCGACGACCGACTCGTGCTCGGACACCGGTTGTCCGAGTGGTGCGGCCATGGACCGATCCTCGAGGAGGACATCGCCCTCGCCAACATCTCGCTCGACCTGATCGGCGAGGCGAGCCTGCTCCTCAAGCTCGCGGCGTCCGTGGAAGGGCAGGGACGAAACGAGGACACGCTCGCCTATTTCCGCGACGCGATCGACTTTCGCAACGCGTTGATGCTGGAGCTCCCCAAGGGTGATTTCGGCTTCACCGTCGTCCGGCAGTTTCTGTTCAGCGTCTACTCGCTGTTGCAGATGGATGCGCTGCAGAAGAGCCGCAACGCCGATCTCTCGGGGATTGCGGCCAAGGCGCTCAAGGAGACGCGGTACCATGTCCGCCACAGCGCGCAGTGGGTCGTGACGCTCGGCGGAGGGACCGACGAGAGCAACGCGCGGGCGCAGCAGGCGTTGAACGATCTGTGGCGGTACACGGGAGAGTTGTTCGTTGCCGACGACATCGACCGCGAAGTAGCCGCGAGTGGTGACGGCGTGGATCCGAGCACTCTCGAGGCGGCGTGGCGCGAACAGGTACTGCCGATCCTCCAGCGTGCCGGCCTTCGTGTTCCGGATGCCGGTTACATGCAGGGCGGCGGGCGCGGCGGTCGGCACACCGAACACCTCGGTCATATGCTGAGCGAGATGCAAATCCTCGCGCGGTCGCACCCGGGTGCGTCGTGGTAACGCGCGCCATCCCGAGCCGCGACGAGCTGTTCGCGATCCTGGATCGGGTAAAGGATCCCGAAGTGCCGGCGGTGAGCGTCGTCGAGCTCGGCATTGTGCGCGACGTCGCGGTGACGGAGGCAGGCGTCGAAGTAACCATCACGCCGACGTACTCCGGTTGTCCCGCGATGCGAGAGATCGAGAGCGATATTCGTGACGCGCTCGCCGAACACGGGTTGGGGCCGGTGGAAATTTCTGTAGTCTATTCCCCGGCGTGGACGACGGACTGGATTGGGCCGGCGGCGAAGGAGAAGTTGGAGGCGTACGGCATCGCGCCACCTGGGCGCGTGGAGCGCGACGAGCTCGTCTCGATCGATCGGCGGGCGCGTCCAGTTCGCTGTCCGTTTTGCAAATCCGGCGACACCGAGCGCAAGAGCGAGTTCGGATCGACGGCGTGCAAGTCGATTTGGTTTTGTCGCTCGTGTCGTCAGCCGTTCGAGGAATTCAAGGCGATCTGATCGGATCGTTGTGGAGATTTGTCGGGCGTGCTGTTGACAGTGTGTTGAAACGAACGTCGTGAGTGGGTTACACCCTTCGGAAAACTTTCTCGATTGACGCGCTTCGACTCGTATTGCACTTTAGTCCTACGTCAGTTGCGGATACGGTCTATCCCGCTGCTGAACGAGCTCGAGTGGGACGCTACTTGGGCACATTGTGAGGCGTCGGTTCGACGTCGCTTCACCGGTCACGAGGTCGCTGGACGTGACTCGTCGCTTTGCCGAATTCCAGAGCACCGGAGGGACCGAGACCTTCGGGAAAAGGGAAGTCGATCGGGCTCCGCACGTTGGAGCGTCGAACCGGTTGATCGAATCCCGCCAGCGAAGAGAAGCCCCTCAGGACGCGGCGTGCCGCCCCTGAGGGGCTCATCATTTTTATGTGCGATCGCGCTCGCCGCAATCGCCTTTCGGCAGGCCGACGCACAAGATTCGGTCGGCGCGAACGCGCGCTATGCCGGCGTCGCGCGCGCTCTCAGCACCTTCATCGAGCATGAGCGCGCGACGAAGGCCATTCCTGCCATCTCCATCGCGTTGGTCGACGGTCAACGGATCGTGTGGGCCCGCGGATTCGGATGGGCGGATTCGGCCAAGTCCGTTCCCGCGACAGCGAGTACCGTATATCGAGTCGGCTCGGTCTCGAAGCTGTTCACGGACATCGGGATCATGCAGCTCGTCGAGCGAGGCAAACTCGATCTCGACGCGCCGATCCAGCGGTACGTCCCGGATTTCCATCCTCGGAATTCGTTCGGCGGTTCGATAACGGCGCGCGAGCTGACGTCGCATCGCGCCGGCTTGGGACGCGAACCGCCGGTCGGCAACTATTTCGACGACACCGGACCGTCGCTCGCCGCGACGATCGCGAGCCTCAACCGCACGTCGCTCGTCTACGCGCCGGGGACGCACACCAAGTACTCGAACGCCGGCATCGCCGTGCTCGGCTATGTGCTCGAGAAGACGCAGCGCGAGTCGTTCTATCCCTATCTGAAACGCGCCGTTCTCGATTCGATGGGGCTCGAGAATAGCGCCTTTGAGCCGTTGCCCGCGCTTCGCGCCCGACTGGCAAAGGGCACGATGTGGACGATCGACGGCGCGCGGAGCGACGCGCCGACGTTCGAGCTCGGAATGGGTCCATGCGGCAGCATGTACAGTACGGTCACCGACCTCGGACGCTTTCTCGAGATCTTGTTCGCGCGCGGCGCGGTCGGCGACGGACGCCGTGTGCTCGCGGCGTCGACGATCGATTCCATGTGGACGCCGCAGTTTTCACCGCGTGGAGCAAAGACGGGTTACGGCATCGGGTTCCGAATCGGCGAGCAGAATGGCCACCGCGTCATCGGCCACGACGGCGCGATTTACGGATTCGCGACGACACTGCTCGGTATGCCCGACGACTCGCTCGGCGTCGTTGTCGTCGCTACGCTCGACGGCGCGAACGCCGTCACCGATCGCATTGCGTCGTCGGCACTGCGCCTCGCTCTCGATGCGCGCGCTGGCCAAACGATTGCGTCGGTGGACACAACGAGCGCATTGGCGCCCGGCTTCGCGCTTGGCGCGATGGGGCGGTACGCGAATGCCAAGAGCGCGTACGACCTGGAGGAGTATGAGGGTCGGTTATTCTTCGTGCCGGCTCGTGGCGGCTCGCGCGCCGAGTTGCGAAGTCCGGCAAATGGCGACTCGAGAGAACTCGTCACCGACGACGCGCTTTCTTACGGAACGCGCGTGCGTCTGCTCGACAGCACGCGCATCGTCGTCGACGCCGACACGCTCCGTCGTGTGCCGCGTCCCGTGGCCACGATACCGATCGCGACGCCCAAGCCGTCTGCTGCGCCTGACGAATTCACCCCGCTGATCGGCGAGTACGGTTGGAACCACGATGTTCTGTTTGTGCGAGAAAAGGATGGACAGCTCAACGCGCTTATCGAGTGGTTCTTCGAATATCCGCTGACGCGCGTATCGCAGACTGTCTATCGGTTCCCGGCGTATGGTCTGTACGACGGTGAGGAGATTGTGTTCCGCACGTCGGAGGTGGGACCCAGCGTCGCGGTGACGGCAAACGTCGACTTCAAACGCCGAGACCTTCCGGCCGACAACGATCGCGTCAATGCGAAGATCAAGCCGGTGCGAAAGCCGTCGGAGCTCCGCGCCGAGGCGCTTGCCGCGCAACCGCCGCCAGAGACGCGCCCGCGAACGGCCGATCTCGTCGAGCTGCGGAGTCTCGACCCGACGATCGAGTATGACATCCGCTATGCGACGTCGAACAACTTCATGGGGACGCCGTTCTACAGCTCGGCGCACGCTTTCATGCAGCGGCCGGCCGCCGAGGCGGTCGCGCGGGCGTCGGCCGAGTTGCGAAAGCTCGGCTACGGGCTGCTCATCCACGATGCGTATCGCCCGTGGTACGTGACGAAGATGTTCTGGGACGGAACGCCGCCCGACAAGCACATCTTCGTCGCCGATCCGTCACAAGGCTCGCGACACAATCGCGGCGCGGCCGTCGACCTCACGCTCTACAACATCGCGACGGGCGCGCCGATCCGCATGACGGGCGGCTACGACGAGATGACGGACCGGTCGTTCCCGCTCTATCCTGGCGGGACATCGCTCCAGCGCTGGCATCGCGACCTGCTGCGCCATGCGCTGGAGGCACAGGGCTTCACCGTGTACGAAGCCGAGTGGTGGCACTTCGATTACAAAGATTGGCGGAGCTACCCGATCGGCAATCTCACCTTCGAGCAGCTCGCCGCACGGCCGCCGGTCAGACCATAGCGTCAGTCGTCGATCGAGCGCGCGGTCGCTTTCCGCTTGGCGAAGCTCACAGCTCCGACCATCTGCTCGGTCATCATCGGGATGTTGAAGTACGGTGGCCGTGGTGCGGGATTCCGGGTGCGTGCCGCCGCCTCGGCCTGCGCGTAACGGATCTTGTTCGCTTTCACCGTCTCCAACGCCTCGAGGAAATACGCGAGCGGCTCCCTCGTTTCGGTCTTTCGCGCGCGGTCGAAGGCGTAGAGCAGCTTGCCGTCGTCGACCAGCCGCTTGAGATCGGCGCCCGACAGCTGATCGGTGGCCGCGGCGAGTTGCGGGACGTCGAGTCTGCCGACGCTTTCCGGAAGCTTGTCACACAGATCGCGCAAGATCGCCTCGCGGGCCGCCTGGTCGGGCAGCCTGGTCTCGAGCCAGAGCTCAATGCGTCCCGACCGGACGAGGGCAGGAGGCAGACTGCCGACATCCATCGCCGTGAGAACGAGGCACACGCCGCCGGCGCTCTCGCTCTCCAAACCGTCGAGCATCGTGAGCAGATAGCGATAGAGTCCTGGGTCCTGTCCCTCGAAGATCACGTCGCTGTCGTCGATGAACACGACGGCCGGCGCGTTCCGCATCGCCGCCTCGAACACACCGTGCAATTGGTTATAGAACATCGGCGTTCCGGCGATCACCGTGCCGTCGATCAGGAAGAACTTCCCGCGAAGCCGGTGCGCGAGCGCGCGGCCGACAGTTGTCTTGCCCGTTCCCGGTGGACCGGCGAGCAGCACACCGCGTTTCGGCCGGAGCGAAAGCTCCTCGGCCAGCTCGCTGTGCTCGAGCGGCATGATGACGTTCGCTTCGAGCGCGCGAATGACGTCGTCCATCCCTTTGAGGTCGCGGAGCGAGACGGTCTGCACCTCGCCAAGGTCGACGTTGCTGATCAGCTGCGCGGCGCGCAGGTACTCGATGAACGTGTCTGTCGCCGTCGAGCCGCTCAGCTTCGCGCGCGTCGACTCGCAGGCGCGGCGAAGCTGGCGAGCGTTCATTCGTCGCGCGAATCGGAAGATCTTCGGAAAATCGAGCGCCGCGACCTGATCCTCGGCCAAGTACGAGCCGCACACCGCCCGGTAGTCGTCCACCGTCAGCTCTCGAATGGTGACGCGGGCGCCTGCTCGCATCAGTGACGGCGTCAAACCTTCCGACGCGATGACAAGCGTGCAGCCTCGCTCGGCGACGCGCTCGCTGAGCGCGGTCGTCGCGACGGAGATGAAACCACCGCGCGGATAGGAGCGACAGCCTTCGATGGTCTGCGCCAGATACTGAAAGTCGTCGACCAACACGACGCGGTTGGCGTCGAGCGCAGTGCCGATCAGGTCATAGAACGCGTCTTCGATCGCCAGTGGATGGTGACCACTCACCGCCGTCTCGAGCGCCGGGGCGCCAAGCACCGTTCCGTCCAGTTGCTCTCCGAGGCCCTTTAGCAGAGTGGTCCGCCCCGTCCCTTGGTTGCCAACGAGAACGACGACTTGACCAGGGACCGCCGCGCGAACGAGCTCGTCGAAGGCGATCTGCTGCGTGGGCGTGAGAGCGTGGCGTTCCGGCATACCCTCTCCGAGAAATGGGACGACGACCGCGAGAATTAACTATGCGACGGTCTACCCCTTCCGGAAAGTTTTAGTTGCCGGTCCGACTCAGGCCGCGAGTAGCCCTTCGATGCGCGAAGTGATGAGCTCGACGCTCGGCAGCACGGCGTCGAGGAGCACGGGGTGATACGGCATCGGCACGTCCTCGACCGCGACCCGATCCACGGGGGCATCGAGCTGCCAAAACGCCTCCTTGGCCACCGTCGCGGCGATCTCGGCCCCGAACCCGGCCGTGATATTGTCCTCATGAGCGATCAGGCATCGCCCGGTCTTGCGGACCGACTCGAGGACGGCGTCGCGGTCCCAGGGAGCGATCGTCCGCAAGTCGATCAACTCGACGCGATCGCCGAAATGCTCGGCTGCCGCGGCGCATCGGTGCACGAGCGCGCCCCAGCTCACGACCGTGATGTCCGTGCCGGCACGAACGACGTACGCGGTGCCAAACGGTACCACATAGTCATCACCGGGATAACGCGCGCTTCCGTCGCTGGTCATGAGTAGCGAACGGTGCTCGAAGAAAATCGTCGGGTTCGCGCCGCGCATCGCGCTTCGCAGCAAGCCGACCGCGTCGGCGGCGTTGGAGGGCATCGCGACCTGCCAGCCGTAGGCGTGCGCGAATCGCACCTCGTCGCTCAAGCTGTGCCACGGGTCGCCGACGTCCTTGCCGAAACCGCCGGGCATGCGAACGACGATGGGCGCCGCGAACCGATTGGCGGTCCGCCACCGCAGCGTGCCGCAGTTGTTGAGTTGCTCGGCCGCGGGATCGGCGTACTTGCGGAACTGAATCTCGGCGACGGGCATCAACCCGGCGATCGCCATGCCGACCGACCGGCCGATGATTCCTTCCTCGGACAGGCTCGTATCGAAGACGCGCCGGTCGCCGAACTGCTTTTGCAGTCCTTCGGTGACGAGGTGCACACCGCCCTTGCGACCGACATCCTCGCCGAAGACGAGAACCTTTTTGTTGACCTCGAGCTCTCGGCGCAGTGTACGCCGAATGGCTTCGGCGAAGCGAACCATGTCCGCGCCCTCGGCCGGCTGGGTCGTTCCGTCGAGCGTCGCCCGTTCGGCGCGCGACAGTCCGCCAACTGCCTCCGGTGATCCCGGCGCGTCGTCGGCGTACACCCAACGCGCCACCGACGCCGGATCGGGATTCGGCCGGGCGCGCGCCGCTTCGAGGCCTGCTTGCACGTCGCGGTGGACCTCCGACTCCAGCTCGGCCCAATCGTCGTCGGACAAGTGTGAGGGAATGAGGAACTCGCGCAAACGCGGCAGCGGATCACGCTGTGCATCGGCGTTGATCTCGGCGTCGGTCCGATAGCCGCGCTGGTTGTCGGGACCGGAGTGGCTACAGAGGCGCGGAACTGTCAGGCGAACGAGGGCAGGGCCGTTGCCGGAGCGCACGTGAGCCACGCACTCGGCGAGCAACGCGGCGCTCTGCTCGGGATTGGTTCCGTCGCCGTCGCGGGTGAGCAGATTCGTGAACGAGGCGAGGTTGCGGGCGATGTTGCTTCCCGGCGTCTGCATGTCCCCGCGCACCGAGATCCCGAGGTCGTTGTCTTCGATGTAGAAGAGCATCGGCAGCGAGAGCGTCGTGGCGATCGTGAGCGCCGACCAAAAGCCGTTCGTCGCGACGGAGGCTTCACCCCCGAGCACGACCCCGATGGCGCCGTTCCATGAATCGTCGCCGAGCACGTCGGCGTGATAGCGAATCGCCTGTGCCCACCCGGCGCACGGCGTGTATTGCGACCCGACGTCGCCCGACATCGGCAAGACCATCGGGCCGTCGCGGTTCGGCAGATTGCAGACGACGCCAATGTCGCGACCGTCGCTGAAGCCGCCGGCGCGTCCAAGCGGACTCGCGAACGCCTCCTCGATGCTCAGCCCGAGCGAAAGGAGGAGGGGACGCGAGCGATAGTATGCGCTTGCCCCGTCGTGCGGATGAGTGATCAACGATCCGAGAATCGCCTGCGCCACGTCATGGCCGCGGGCGGAGAACTGATAGAGCACGACGTGCTCGCGCGGGACGTTCGCGCGATTCTTGTTCGTCGTCTCTTCGATGTCGTCGAGCGCCCGCGATACGAGGGCATGATACGCGATGCGCCGCCAGTCAAAGCGCGACTCCGGGAGGGGCGCGGCGTCGGCTTTGGGCGTCTTGGACGCGGACTTGGAACGCCCTCCTCGCGGGACCGGCGGCGGCAATGTAGTCACGTGCTGTAATCTGTCGTTGGGGACTCGACCACGTCTACTGCCGAGTACGACGGGTAAGAGTATCTTTGGGACACAAATGCCCGACATCCTCTCGAGCAGCGCCGACGGCGTATCGACAATCACGCTCAATCGGCCGGAGGTTCTCAACAGTTTCACCCGGTCGATGGCGCGCGACCTGTGCGACGCGCTTGCACAGGCAGGCGGCGACAACACGATCCGTGCCGTCGTACTCACGGGTGCCGGCCGAGGCTTTTGTGCCGGACAGGACCTCGCCGAAGCGGCGCCGCGCGATCGCGAGATGCCCGACCTGGGCGACATCGTTCGCGACAGCTACAACCCCGTGATTCGCGCCATTCGCAAGCTGGAGAAACCCGTCGTCTGTGCCGTGAACGGCGTCGCCGCCGGCGCGGGCGCGAACCTGGCCTTCGCGTGCGACATCGTGTTCGCGTCCTCGAGCGCGAACTTCGTGCAGTCGTTCGCCAGGATCGGCGTCATCCCCGACAGCGGCGGAACATTCATCCTGCCGCGGATCGTCGGACTTCATCGCGCGACGGTGATGACGATGCTCGCCGAAAGAATGTCCGCGGAGCAGGCGAAGGACTGGGGCCTCGTCTATATGGTAGTCGAGCCCGACGCCCTGTTGGCGACCGCGACGGGCACGGCACGCCAGCTCGCGACGCAACCGACGCGCGCGCTCGGCTTGATCAAGCGCGGCTTCAACAGATCGCTCGGCATCGACCTCGATGCGCAGCTCGACTTCGAGGAAGAGCTTCAGCGGGAAGCGGGGCAAACCGCGGACTACGCGGAGGGCGTCCATGCCTTCCTCGAGAAGCGAAAGCCCGTGTTCACCGGCCGGTGACGAACCAGCGCACGGAAGGGGGGGGCATGCTCGTCGGCGTCGTCGGCGCCGGAGCGATGGGGACCGGGATCGCGCAGGTCGCCGCGACCGCGGGCGACCGGGTGATCATTGCCGACGCGACGCCGAACGCCACCGAGAAGGCCCGCGCGAGTATTGCGAAGACGTTGGACCGCGAGGTCGAGAAGCAAAGGCTCTCGCGCGATGACGCCGACGCCGTGCTGTCGCGCATCGAGTTCCAGGAGCAAGCGCTGCACGGCGACGCCGGCGCATATCGCGATTGCGATCTCGTCGTCGAAGCGATCGTCGAACGCGCCGACATCAAGCAATCGCTCTTCAAGGCGCTCGATGCGGTTGTCGCGCCTGACGTGATCCTCGCGACGAACACGTCGTCGCTTTCCGTCGCCGCCATCGCCGCGTCGTGCTCGACGCCGGATCGCGTCGTCGGAATGCATTTCTTCAATCCGGCGCCGGTGATGCCGCTGGTGGAAGTCGTGCCCTGGTTGGCCAGCGATCGCGAGATAGTGCAACGCACCTGCGACACGGCGCGTCGCTGGAAGAAGCACCCGGTCGTCGCTTCGGATACGCCGGGATTCATCGTGAATCGCGTCGCTCGCCCGTTCTACGGGGAAGCTCTTCGCCTGCACGACGAAGGGGTCGCCGACTGCGCGACGATCGATTGGGCGATGAAGGAGCTGGGCGGCTTCCGTATGGGTCCGTTCGAGCTCATGGATTTCATCGGCAACGACGTGAATTACGCCGTGACGCGCTCGGTGTTCGAGAGCCTGTTCAACGACCCTCGGTACAAGCCGTCGTTGACGCAGCAGCGACTCGTCGACGCGGGCTTTCTCGGGCGGAAGAGCGGCCGGGGCTACTACGACTATCGCGACGGCGCGTCGCGCCCGGAGCCCCACAAAGATCCCGCGCTCGGCCTGCTCGTCTTCGAGCGGATTCTCGCGATGCTGATCAACGAGGCGGCCGACGCCGTCCTCATGCGCGTGGCGTCGCCGGAAGACATCGATCTCGCGATGACGAAAGGGGTAAATTATCCCAAAGGTTTGCTCGCTTGGGCAAACGAGGTGGGACTGCCTCGCGTGCTTGGCTGGCTCGAGCGTCTGCATGCGGAGTACGGCGAGGATCGGTATCGGCCCAGCGCGCTCCTCCGACGGATGGTTCGCGACGAGCGGCGCTTTTTCGAATGAGCGACGAGCAACGGCTGGCCGAGCGCGTCGTGTCGGCCATGATGGCGAAGGACGCGTTCAGCCAATGGCTCGGCATCGAGGTGCTCGATGTCCGGCCGAGCGGCGCGACGGTGCGAATGGAGGTTCGACCCGAGATGCAGAATGGTTTCGGCGTCTGCCACGGCGCGATTCCGTTCGCGCTCGCCGACAGCGCGCTGGCGTTCGCGTCGAACACGCACGGCAACATCACCCTGAGCATCGAGAACAGCATCACGTACCCGAAACCGATCGCCGTGGGCGACGTGCTCGTCGCGACGGCCGATGAGGAAAGCGCGACGAAACGGCTGGCGTTCTATCGTGTATCGGTTGAACGAGGGACCGAGGTTGTCGCGCTCTTTCGCGGAACGGTGTACCGGACGAATCAACCACTGATCGCGGACTCGGAATGAAGAACGCATACATCGTCGACGGTGTACGCACGGCGATCGGCAACTTGTCGGGCGGGTTGAGCGAGGTGCGCGCCGACGACCTGGCGGCGCACGCGATCTCCCGGCTCGTGGCGCGGCATCCCACGCTCGATCCCGCCGATGTCACCGACGTGATCCTCGGCTGCGCGAACCAGGCCGGCGAAGACAATCGCAACGTTGCCCGCATGGCCTCGCTCCTCGCCGGACTTCCGGTGACGGTTCCGGGAGAGACCGTCAATCGGCTCTGCGCTTCGGGAATGAGCGCCGTGGCGAGCGCCGCCCGTAGTGTGAAAATCGGCGAGGGCGAGGTCTATATCGCCGGCGGCGTCGAGAGCATGACGCGGGCGCCATACGTGATGTCGAAGGCGGGCAAACCGTTCGCGCGCGACATCGAGCTGTTCGACACGAGTCTCGGGTGGCGTTTTGTGAACCCGAAGATGAAGGCGAAGTACGGCACGGACTCGATGGGCGAGACGGCGGAGAACGTCGCGGAACAGTACAAGATCACGCGCGGTGACCAGGACGCGTTCGCGCTCCGGTCGCAGCAGAAGGCGGCGGAGGCGCGCGCGACAGGCAGGCTGGCGCGCGAGATCGTTGCCGTCGAGATCCCGCAGCGAAAGGGGGGGGGTGACCCGAAATGCTTCGATCAGGACGAGTTTCTGCGGCCTGATTCGACGCTCGAGATCCTGGCGAAACTCAAGCCGGCGTTTCGCGCCAGCGGCGGCAGCGTGACGGCCGGCAATTCCTCGGGCTTGAACGACGGCGCCGCCGCGTTGCTCATTGCCTCGGAGGCGGGAGTGAAACGGCTCGGCGCCACGCCGCTCGCGCGCGTCGTGGCGACGGCGGTGGCCGGGGTCGAGCCGCGCATCATGGGGATGGGGCCCGTGCCCTCGACGCGGAAGGTGCTCGCCCAGGCGAAACTCGATCTCGCGGCGATGGACGTCATCGAGCTCAACGAAGCGTTCGCGGCGCAATCGCTGGCCTGTCTTCGCGAGCTCGGCCTTCGTGACGACGATCCGCGCGTCAACCCCAACGGCGGAGCGATCGCGTTGGGACATCCGCTGGGGATGTCGGGCGCGCGGCTCTTGCTGACGGCGGCGCGCGAGCTGGAGGCGCGCGGCGGGCGTTACGCGTTGTGCACGATGTGTATCGGAGTGGGGCAGGGCATGGCGACGATCATCGAGAGGCCGTCATCCTGAGCGAGCGAAGCGAGCGAGGGACCTACTGTGCACTACTTTTGACCGGCCACCAGCAAGGGACGATAGATCCCTCGTCGCTGCGCTCCTCAGGATGACAACGATGACAGTCTTCTCATTTGAAGGAATCGTCCCCGTCGTTCACGAGTCGTCGTTCGTCCACCCGAACGCCTCCGTGACGGGCGACGTGGTGATTGGGCGAGACGTGTACGTCGGACCCGGCGCGGCGATTCGCGGAGATTGGGGACGCGTGGTGATCGAGGACGGGTGCAACGTGCAGGAGAATTGTGTCATCCACATGTTCCCCGGCGTCACGGTCGTGCTCGAGGCGGGCGCGCATGTCGGCCACGGCGCCGTCGTGCATGGCGCGCGCATCGGACGGAACACCCTGATCGGCATGAACGCGGTGATCATGGACAACGCGTTCGTCGGCGCGGAGTGCGTCGTTGGAGCGTTGACGTTCGTGCCGGCCGACATGCAGATCCCCGCGCGAAAAGTCGTCGTCGGCAGCCCGGCCAAGATCGTTCGCGACGTGACCGACGACATGCTCCACTGGAAGACGGAAGGCACGCGGCTCTATCAGTCGCTGCCGGCGCGACTCCAGGCGTCGCTGACGCCCTGCGAGCCGCTGAGACGAATCGAAGATCGGACGGCCGCGGCGGCGAGCGATCGCGCGGACGACGGACGATATCGCACCTGGCATCAAACGAGAGAATCATGACAACGAGTATCGCGAGCGCACGGCTCGTCGGCGTCGCCGGCAGCGAACCTCGCCGTCTCGAGAACTATGTGCGCGGCGCGTGGGTCACGGGCGGCGGGCGTGGAACGGATTTGTTTCACGCCGTGACGGGCGCGAAGATCGCCGAGGCGTCGACCGAAGGCGTCGATTTCGGCGGGATGGCCGACTACGCGCGCGAAGTTGGCGGCCCGGCGTTGCGGCGGATGACGTTCCACGAGCGCGCGCTGATGCTCAAGGCGATAGCGCAGTATCTGATGTCGCGAAAGGACGAGTTCTACGTCGTGTCCGCCGCGACGGGCGCGACGAAATCCGACTCGTGGGTGGACATCGAGGGCGGGATCGGAACGTTCTTCGCCTATGCATCGCGCGGCCGGCGGGAGTTCCCAAACGAGACGTTCTTCGTCGACGGCTTGACCGAGATGCTGTCGAAAGGCGGCACGTTTGTCGGGCGGCACATCTGCGTGCCGCTCGAGGGCGTCGCGGTGCACATCAACGCGTTCAACTTCCCGGTGTGGGGTATGTTGGAGAAGCTCGCGCCAACGCTGCTCGCCGGGGTGCCGGCCATCGTCAAGCCGGCGACGGTAACGTCATATCTCACCGAAGCCGTGTTCCACGCCATGATCGAATCGGGACTGTTTCCCGCCGGAGCGGTTCAATTGCTCTGCGGCAGCAGCGGCGATCTCCTCGATCATCTCGACGGCCAATCGGCGGTCGCGTTCACCGGGTCGGCGGCGACGGGCAAGATGCTCAAGTCGTCGCGTTCGATCGTCGAGAATAACGTTCGCTTCAATATGGAGGCGGATTCGCTCAATTATTCCATGTTGGGGCCTGACTCTGTTCCGGGCACGCCCGAGTTCGACCTCTTCGTCAAAGAGGTCGTGCGTGAGATGACGACGAAGGCCGGACAGAAGTGCACGGCCATCCGCCGCACGCTCGTCCCGGAAGGGATGATCGAAGAGGTCATGCGCGCGCTGGTGAAGCGACTGGAGACGACGACGGTCGGCGATCCGGCGGTGGATGGCGTTCGCATGGGACCGCTCGCCGCGCGCGGCCAGGTCGACGAGGTGAGAAAGAGCGTCGATGCGCTCCGGCGCGTCACGGACGTGGTATATGGAAACCCCGACGACTTCTCCGTGGTCGGCGCCGACCGCGAGCGCGGCGCGTTCTTCCCGCCGCTCTTGCTCTACGCCAAGGACCCGTTCTCGGCGAACGAGCCGCACGACGTCGAGGCGTTCGGCCCGGTGAACACGCTCATGCCGTACAAACACACCGAGGATGCGATCGAGCTCGCAAAGAAAGGAAAGGGGAGTCTCGTCGGCTCATTGTTTACCGCGGACGACACCATTGCGCGCCAAGTCGTCCTCGGCACCGCGGCCTATCACGGCCGGTTGATGGTCGTGAATCGCGACAGCGCGAAGGAATCGACGGGGCACGGCTCTCCATTGCCGCATCTCGTCCACGGCGGCCCCGGTCGCGCCGGCGGCGGCGAAGAGATGGGCGGCGTCCGCGGCGTGCTCCACTACATGCAGCGCACCGCAGTGCAAGGCTCGCCGACGACGCTGATGCACGTGACGCACGAATACACGCCGGGCGCCGCTCGCCGCGAAGACAGTGTACATCCCTTCCGAAAGTATTTCGAGGAACTGGAGGTCGGCGACGCGCTGGTCACGCCGCGGCGCACGGTGACCGACGCGGACATCGTCAACTTCGCGGGCATCAGCGGCGACTTCTTCTACGCCCACATGGACGACATCGCCGCCCGCGACTCCATCTTCGAACGCCGCGTCGCGCACGGCTATTTCGTGCTATCCGCGGCTGCCGGGCTGTTCGTCGACCCGGCTCCCGGGCCGGTTTTGGCGAATTACGGATTGGACACGCTGCGATTCATAAAGCCCGTGTACCCGGGCGATACGATTCAGGCGACGCTCACGGTCAAGCAGAAGACGGCCAAGGAGAAGAAAGAAGGCCAAGTGCCGCAGGGAGTCGTCGCGTGGGATGTCGAAGTTCGAAATCAGAACGCCGAAGTCGTGGCGGCGTACACCATTCTCACGCTCGTGCGCCGGAAAGATGTACCTGTTGATGGAACGGCGAACGGCGGCTTTTGAAACACAGAGATCACAGAGATCACAGAGAAAGCACCCCCCATCACCGTCAATTCGAACGAGCTCAGTTCACAAAGCGCTTAATACCATTCCGAAGTTGAAAGACCTGAAAATTGATAAGCAAGCCCACGCGTCGATTACTCAACCGCAGGTAGGACATCAATTGTGCGTCGTGTACGGGCAGCAACTTGACGACCGTTTTCAACTCCACGACGACCTCGTCCTCGACCAGCAAGTCCATTCGAAATCCTGCCTCGATCAAGACGCCGTCGTACTCAATGGGTACTTCGACTTGCGCGCGAACGCCTAATCTTCGACTTCCGAGCTCGTAAACCAGGCAAGCTTGGTACGCACTCTCGAGGAGTCCAGGGCCAAGCCGCCGGTGAACTTTGATCGCGCTGTCCACGACGGTTCCGGTGATTGCATTCAATTCTTCGCGAGTCTTCTTACTTGCGGGCATTGGCTGAACTCTGTGATCTCTGTGATCTCCGTGGTTCAATAAGCAGTTTCGCAGTTAGCCGTCATGCGCCCGTCATGAACACAAAAGCGAAGAGGGGCGCGCGATTGCTATCGCGCGCCCCTCTGCTCAGTCACTCTTAGCTATGGGACGATCTTCGTACTATCGCGCACCATCGGATACTTGATGCCGAGCTGCTCGAGATACGTTTTGTGCTTCGTCGGGTCGAAATAGAACTTCCTCATCTCCGGACGCACGCGATCCATCATGACCTTGTTCATCCAGATGGGCGGCTTGTCTTCCGGACGCATCAGCGGATAGTACTTGATGTCCTTCGTCTGCACGTTGTGGAAGTAGTCCCAAGCTTGCGTGATGAGGGTCGGCTTGGTCATCAGATCGAGCGTCGTCAGCGCCTGAACTTTCGCGCCCGCGGTTGCGCCCTTGTGCGCGATGGGCGTCGCCATCGAGATCGCGTTCGCCCAGTTATGTCCCGGCAGGCCGGGAATGTTGCCCGGGAAGCGGAGCGTCACGGTCGGGACGTTCCACGAAACGTCGCCGATGTCGTCAGAGCCGCCACCCTGGAAGCTCGACGGAAGCGGCGGAGGAGGAAGCTCGCCCGTTCCGCCGCCGCCTCGCCCACCACGCCCGCCGCCGAGTCCGCGCGGGGTCTGGCCGAGTTCCTTCTGAATGCCGCGCGCGAGCGTCTGGTCGGCCTCCGAGTACTCCGGCATGCCGACCGTCTTGATGTTCTCGTTCATCTGATACGCGATCACTTTATTGAAATGACCTGACCAGCCGCCGCCGACGATGTCGACGCCCACGAGCTTCGTGCTCGTCATCATCGCCGCGGCGCGCGCGAGCGTATCGCCGAGCGCGAACAGCGCCTGCACCTTCGGCGCGTCCTGCTCGCGGAAGTAATACCACACCGTCGCCGTCGGCGGCACGACGTTCGGTTGATCGCCGCCGTCCGTGATCACGTAGTGCGACCGCTGGGTCAGCGGCAGATGCTCGCGGCGAAAGTTCCACGCGACATCCATCAATTCGACCGCGTCGAGCGCTGAGCGTCCTGCCCACGGCGCGCCGGCGGCGTGCGAGCTCGAGCCCTGAAAGTGGAACTGCGCGCTGATCAGCGCGGCTTGATTGCTCTGGCCATACGACACACCCATGTCGTTGCTGATGTGCGCGAAGAGCACCGCGTCGACGTCCTTGAACATTCCCGCGCGCACGAAATACATCTTGCCCGCCATCAGCTCTTCGGCGACGCCCGGCCACAGTTGAATCGTGCCGGCCATGTGCTCACGCTCCATGATCTTCTTCACCGCGATCGCCGCCGTGATGTTCATGGGAACACCGGCGTTGTGTCCTTCGCCATGTCCCGGCGCGGTCGCGACGATCGGATCCTTGTAGCCGACGCCCGGCTTCTGGCTCGCCTGCGGGATGTCGTCGATGTCGGAGCCGAGCGAGATGACTGGCTTGCCCGAGCCCCACGTTGCGGTCCACGCGGTAGGAATGCCGGCAACGCCGCGCGTCACCTTGAAGCCGTTCTTCTCGAGAATGCCGGTGAGATAGGCGCTGGTCTCGATCTCCTGGAAGCCGGGCTCGCCGAAGCTGAACACCTGATCGACCATTTGCTGCGTGAAGGTCGACATGCTGTCGACGAGACGCATCGCTTCCTTTTTCATGGCTTGGAGCTTTGCGTCGTCGGGCGGGATATTGACCGGGAAGGTGACCTCGGGGCGGTTGTCCGGGCCGCCCTGGCCGCCGCGTCCCTGCGCGGCGAGCGTGGCCGGGAGCATCGATCCACCGGCGAATGCCGTAAGGATGAGGGCGTGTGACGTGAGTCGCATTGGGTATGGTCGAGGAAGGCGATGGTCGTCGTAGGAGCGCGTACTCGCGCGCCCGAACATATTCTTCACGGTGGACTCTCCCGCCGCAACCGCCTGAATTGCCCGACGCTCGAAGTCCCCTCACCCTCGCCGCGATGCGCTGCCGTTCGGCTCTGCTCAGTCTGACCCTGCTTGCCGCGACGGCGGCATGCGGCGGCGATCAGTCCGCGTCGCCGGGCGACTCGCCGTCGACGGGGACCGGCGGAGGTAGCTTCGATCAAATCCAGCGCACGGTGCTCACCCCGACCTGCGCCGTCTCCGGATGTCATGCGTCGGCGCTCCCGACGAGCGGCAACCTCGCGCTCACGCCGGCGGTCGCGTACGACAACCTCGTGAACGTGCGTCCGGCCAGTCTCGCGGCGGATCGCGATGGGTTGAGGCGCGTCGTTCCGTTCAAGCCGGACAGTAGCCTGCTGTTCCAGAAAATCGTCCTCGCGCTGGCGGCCCACAACGGCGAATACGGCAACATCATGCCGGTCGGTTCGCCTTCGTTGGCGCAGGGACAAGTCGACTTCATCAGGAAGTGGATCGAAGCGGGCGCCCCGCGAAGTGGCGTCGTGGCGGACACGACGCTCCTCGCGAGCAAGACGCCGCAGGCCGGATCGACATTCGCCCCGCCGGCGGCACCGCCCACGGGCCAAGGATTCCAGATTCACGTCGACTCGTTCGGCGTCAAGGCGAATTTCGAGCGAGAGCTGTTCGTCTACCGCCCACTCGGCAACGCCGCCGACGTGTATGTGCGCCGCATCCAGACCGCGATGCGACCGCTCAGCCACCACTTCATTCTGTATAGCATCGATCAATCGATGGCGCCGGGCTGGCCGTGTACACCGCAAGCCAACGTGGTCCGCGACATCCGGAACGCTGACGGATCGATGAATCTGCTCAACATGATCCCGATGGCCTGCCACGTGTTCATCGCCGGCGCGATGAGTCCGACGATGGACTATTCGTTCCCGACGGGAGTCGCGCTGCAACTGCCGGCGTCGATGAGCATCGACATGAACGTGCACTACGTGAATCGCACGAGCGCGGAAATTCCGGGCGAAGCCTTCGCGAATCTCTTCACCGTGCCTGCGTCCCAGGTGGCGAAGGTCGCGCACTCGCTCAACATGTCCAATACCTCGATCTCACTTCCCGCGGCGAAAGAGACGACGATCGAGAAGACGTTCCTCGTTTCGCAGACGACGACGGTGTTCATGCTCACGTCGCACATGCACCAGCTCGGAACGCGGTTTCAGATCAAGATCGTCGGCGGTGCGCGCGATGGGGAGCTCGTCTACGAGAATCTCGACTGGGAACATCCCTCGCAGATTCCCTTCCCGACGCCCATCGTGCTCGAAAAAGGACAGGGGCTCAAGTCCGTCATCACCTGGAACAACACGACGAGCCGCACCGTCACGTTCGGTCTGCAGAGCACGGACGAGATGGGGATCATCTTCGGGTACTACTACTAGTTGTCATCCTGAGCGAGCAACGCGAGCGACGGATCTATTGTCCCTGACTGGTTACTAGCACGCGAAAGTAGATCCTTCGCTTCGCTCAGGATGACTACGGTGACCGCAGCACACGCTCGACGTCGGCGAGCGTTGGGTCGATCTCGATCGGACGATTGGCGCGTTCAGGACGTGGCTCCGTGTCCTGGTGGTACGCGACGACCGCGCCCGGGTCCTTGAGCAAGTGTCCCGTGAGCACCGCGACAACGGTGTCGTTCTCTCGAATCGTTCCGGCGCGCCGCAGCTTCGCGACGCCGGCCACGCTCGCCGCGCTCGCCGGCTCGCAGCCGATGCCGGATGCATCGACGACCGCTTTCGCTTCGAGGATTTCGTCGTCGGTCACCGATTCGACGACGCCCTTCGTCTCACGAATGGAGCGCACGGCGCGATTCCACGACGCCGGCGCGCCGATCCGGATCGCCGTCGCGATCGTCTCCGGGTCGACGCGCAACCGCTCGGCAAACCCGGCGGCGAAGCTTTGCGCGAACGGCGCGGCGCCCGCCGCCTGAATTGCCGCGATGCGCGGCACATGGGAGATAAGACCGAGCGCTCGCGCCTCGCGAAGCGCTTTGCCGAACGCCGCGGTGTTGCCGAGGTTGCCCGCCGGCAGCGCGATCCAATCCGGCGGCGCCCAGTCGAGCTGCTCGAGTAGCTCGAAGACGATCGTCTTCTGACCCTCTAGGCGGAACGGATTCACCGAGTTGAGGAGCTGCACGCCGAGTGCGTCGCGCGCTTCGACGGCGAGCGCGAGACACGCGTCGAAGTTGCCGCGCACGACGAGCGTTCGCGCGCCGTAGGCGATCGTCTGCGCGAGTTTGCCGAGTGCCACACGGCCCGCCGGGACGAAGACGAGTGCCGGGAGTCCCGCGTGCGCGGCATACGACGCGAGCGACGCCGACGTGTTGCCCGTCGATGCGCACGCGACGGCGCTCGCTCCGGTGCGACGCGCCTGAGTCATGGCGACCGTCATCCCGCGATCCTTGAACGACCCGGTTGGATTGTGTCCTTCGTGCTTGATCCAGAGATCGTCGACGCCGGTCCACTCGGCCAACCGTTGCCGCTGCATGAGCGGCGTGTTGCCTTCCGGGTGACTCACGACGTCGACATCGGCGGCGGTCGGCAACACGAGCTCGCGGTAACGCCACACGCCCGATTGCTCGACGCCGGCGACACACGCGCGCCGCTCCGCGAAACCTTCCTTGAGCGACGACGGATCGGTGGAGACGTCGTGCACGATCTCGAGCAGCCCGCCGCACGAGGGGCAATCGCCGCGGGCGTCGGTTTCCGGGATGCGCGTGCCGCAGTCTTCGCAAACTTGAGCAGAACGCGGTTCGATCACTGGCTGTCCTCGATCACCCGAGCGCCGAGCTGATCGACCTCCGCGACTCGGCCGGAAGCGGACACGCCGGCGTCGCGATAGGCCGCGACCATTGCGTCGCACACGGCGCGCGCCATGCCGTCGCCGTCGGCGAATGCGAACGACGACGGGCCGGCGCCGGAAATCGAGCAGCCGAGCGCACCGGCGGCGAGCGCGGCCCGCTTCGCGGCGTCGAAGCCGGGCAGGAGAGGGGCACGCGCCGGTTCGGCGATTCGGTCGTCGACGGCGCCGCGGAGACGCGAGAGGTCTCCAGTGCAGAACGCCGCGACCATCGCGGCGACCGCGCCGGCTTGGGCAAGCGCAACCTGGAGATCGATGGTGCTGGGAAGCACGGCGCGCGCTTCAGCCGTCCGGAGCTGCATGGCGGGATGGACGAGCACGATGCGGAGGGCGGGAGGAACGGGCAGTCGATCACCAACGAATGGCTCGACGGAGCGAATCAGCACGATTCCACCGAAGAGCGCCGGGGCGATGTTGTCGATGTGTCGGCCCGACACCGTTCGCTCCGCGGCGAATGCCGACGCAAGGACGTCGAGTTGTCCGAGCTGGCCACCGAGCAGCGCGTTCACCGCGACGGCGCCGGCAACCGCGGACGCGGCGCTTCCCCCCTGACCTCCGGAAAGCGGCAGCCCCTTCCCAACTCGAATGGCGATTCCGATTGGTTTGCCCATCGCCCATCGCCCATCGCCCACCGCCGATGCACGACGGATGACCTCGCTTGCCGCGATCGTCGCGGCGTTGCGCGAAGGGTCCGTGGGCAGGTCTGGGTGACCCGCGTCTTCCAAATGAATGCCGGGTGCTTCGACAAACCGGGCGTCCACCGTGTCGCCCAGTCCAGTGACGGCGCAACCGAGGATGTCGAGCCCCGGCCCGAGGTTGCCGATCCCACCAGGGGCGAACGCGCGGACAATGCGAGTGGGCGGCGGCGAGTGGTCGCCGAGCGTGAACGGTCGGCTCGTCACAACGAGCGATTGGGAGCGCATACTCGCCCACGACGAAACACTTTACGCGTCACTTGACGAACCCTTACACAGCCGTGAGAATCCCCTCGAACTGTTGTGACGAAACGGCCCCTCGTCGGGTTGAACTCCCGAAAGGGTGAAAACCTGCGTAAGCGAAGTGTTCGCTGAATTTGCGCGACAGGTCGCCGTCGTCGGCACCACAATCTCTCCCCCCCGCTCTATCCCACTTTTCGGAGGCGTCTCCGTGCGTCGTCGAACCATCGCATCGCTCGCCGCGTTTCTCGCGTGCGCGCCAATCCCGCTCCTCGCGCAGACGCGCGAGATCACGGGAAAGGTCGTGCAGGCAGGAACGGGAACCCCAATCACCGAAGCAACGATCGGCATCGTCGGTGCGCAACTCGGTGTTCGCACCAATGAACGTGGTGAATATCGCCTCAAAGTGCCATCTGGGGACGCCCAAATCCTGGTGCGTGCGATCGGATTCAAGCGCCAACAAAAAGTGGTGGCGTCGTCGCAGTCGACGGTGGATTTCGAGCTCGAAAAGGACGTGCTCCAACTCGAAGGCGTGACGGTCACCGGTCAGGCAACGACGGTCGACAAGCGCAACGCCTCGACCGCGATCGCATCGGTATCCGCCGAAGACATCGTTGCGGTTCCCGCAAAGACGATCGACGGTGCCCTGCAGGGCAAGATCGTCGGTGCCACTGTGTCGGAGAACAGCGGCGTGCCCGGCGGCGGCTTCCAGATCCAGATTCGTGGCGCGACGTCGATCAATGCCTCCGGTGATCCGCTGTTCATCGTCGACGGCGTGATCTATTCCAACAACTCGATCAACGGCGGTTTGGCGTCGATCTCGCGCTCCAGCGGCTCGACGTCGTCGACGCAGGACCAGACCGTCAATCGTCTTGCCGACCTGAACCCGAACGACATCGAGAACATCGAGGTGCTGAAGTCGGCCGCGGCGACCGCCATCTACGGCTCGCGGGCGACGAACGGCGTCGTCGTGATCACGACGAAGCGAGGAAAGGCGGGACAGAACCGGTACAACATCACGCAGCGTCTCGGCACCCAGCAGCCGATCCGGCTGCTGGGTTCGCGCCACTTCGCGGACTATGCGACCGTCAAGCCCTATCTCGGTACGTCGCCCCACGCCGACTCGATCGCCAAGGCCAACTGCACGCCGGCTTGCCCATGGTACGATTGGCAGAGTGACCTCTACAACAACACGACTCCCGCGTTCGAGACGGTCATCTCGTCGTCGGGTGGCGTCAACGCCACGCGCTATTACGCGTCGCTGAACGATCGCCAGAATCACGGCATCGAGCAGAACACGGGCGCGCGTCGCACATCGGGCCGTCTGAATCTCGACCAGACGATGGGCGACAAGTGGACGATCAGTGCGGGACTCGATATCACGCACAACTTCGTCCAGGACGGCATCGGCAACAACGACAACGCCGGCATCAGCCCGAACTACACCTTCGGCTACGCGCCCGCGATCTACGACATCCAGAAGATCGATCCGGTCACCGGCCGGCTGGTCTACATGTGGATGAACGGCGGCGGCACGGCCACGTCGAATCCATTCGACGTCGTACATTCGGTCGAGAACAACGAGGACACCTGGCGACAGACGGGGAACGTCCGCCTCGGCTACTCGCTCATGTCCTCGGTGAAAAACCAGATCCAGCTCACGTATATCGGCGGCGTCGACCGGTTCCAGTTCCAGGGCGACCAGTACGCGCCGAACTTCCTCCAGTTCGAGGGTAACGACGGTTTCCTCGGCACGTCGCAGCAGAACACGACCGACAGCCGCTTCATCAACCAGAGTATCAACGCGGTGTGGACGTTCTCGCCGGGCTGGCGCTTCTTCAACTCGTTGCAGTCGTCGTTCGGCGGCACGTACGAGACGCAGCGGACGAACAACTACAACATCCGCGCGCGCGGCCTGTTGCCGACGCGCGTCATCGCGAACCAGACCGGTTCCACCGACTTCTCGTCGTCGCAGAGCATCAGCGACACTCGCGACCAGTCGAAGTATTTCAACGAACAGTTCATCGGCTTCGACGAAAAGCTCGCCCTGGGCGTCGGCGCGCGCGCTGACCGCGGCAGCAACAACGGCGACAGGAACAAGTTCTACTCCTACCCGAAGTACTCGGCGAGCTATCGCTTCGTCGAGCCGCTGTCGAAGATCACGTCGAAGGTCGACGAGCTGAAGCTCCGCGCCTCGTACGGCCAATCGGGCAATCGTCCCAACTTTGGCGTGCGCGACGTGACGATCGCCTCGGGCGGCGTCATCGGCGGTCTCGGATCGCTCTCGGCGTCGAGCACCCTCGGCAACCCGGCGATCAAGCCGGAAGTAATGAACGAGACCGAGTGGGGCGCTGACATCGCGTTGTTCCGCGGTCGCGTGTCGGGCGAGCTGAGTCGCTATCAGCGCGTCATCAAGGACCTGCTCGTCAGCTTCCCGCTCCCGCAGAGCTCCGGTCTCGGCAGCCAGACGATCAACGGCGGACAGCTGTCGTCCCTCGGCTTCGAGGCGGGAATCAACGTCGTGCCGATCAGCACCCGCGACATGGAGTGGACGCTCCGCACCACGTACCAGCACAACCGCCAGTACGTCGACAAGCTGCTGGTTCCCGCGTTCGGCGCGCCGGGCGGATCGTTCGCCGCGTCGTATGGCCGTAACCGCATCACGACCTGCGACATCCCGACGCTCGTCACGTCGAAGGGCGTGAAGTACGACAGCTGCGAGCCGGGCTCGAACATCTCGACGCTGATCTGGGGCAACGTCCCGTTCTCCTGCTTGAACTCGACGGACGCGACGACGGGCAAGCTCGTCGTGAACACCGGCACCGACGGTTTGCCCTGCCACCGCATCTTCCCGGGTGACAAGGCCGTCACGGGCCAGGTCGTTCGCGATTCGATCATCGCCGACGCGGCGCCGCTCGGTCAGACGTCGTTCCTCAACACGTTCCGGTACAAGAAGCTCACCGTCTCGGGCCTCATCGACTGGCGCATCGGCAGCCACACGTCGGACATGACGAAGAACCTGTTCGACGAGGGCGGCAATTCGCGCGACTACGATGATTCGTCGCCGGACGCCGCCAAGGGACTCGGCGCCTATCGCTACTCGATCTGGGCGGCCAACAACATCGCGCCCTACATCGATCTCGGAACGTTCGTGAAGCTGCGCGAAGTCAACGTGACGTTCGATGCGCCGGCGGCGTGGGCCCAAAAAGTTCGCGCGCGTGAGGTTCGCATCTCGGTGCAGGCACGAAACCTCGGCATGAAGTCGAACTATTGGAGCTTCGATCCGGAGTTCAACAACTTCGGCAACCAGAACTTCAACCGCTTCATCGATCTCGCGCCGTATCCCACCAATCGGCAGTTCTTCTTCAGCGTCGACCTGGGGTACTGAGCCATGATGACTACTCAACTTGCTCGCCGTAGCGAGCGTCGGAGAGGAGTACGGATGCACAAGAAGGCTCTGACTGCCGCCGTTCTGGCCGCGACGTTGGTCGCGTGCCAAGCCGGCGACCTGGAAGTGGCGAATCCGAACGTGGCGACGGCGGCTGGCGCGGCCGCCGATCCGACCGCGCTCCAGCTGCTGTTTACCGGTCTGTTCAGCGATATCCGCGGACAACGCTCGAACATGATCATGCAGAGCGCGGTGTTCGGGCGCGAGGGTTACACACTGTCGACGCAGGACGGCCGCTTCGCGACCGTTCCGCTGATCGGCGTTGTCGTGGGTGGTGTGACGAAGATCGACCCCGCGGTCGGCTTCGCGAACAACGCGTGGTCCGGCGAGTACGGCGTGCTCCGCGATCTGTACAACTTCAAGAAGGCAATCACCGCGAACGCTACGCTTTCAGCCGCGCAGAAGGCGGGCGCGCTCGGCATTGCGCAGACGTTCGACGCCTACATGATGGCCGATCTTGTTCAGTCGCACGACTCGCTCGGCGCGATCACCGAGATCAAGGACGACGCGTCGGCGCTCGCGCCGTTCGTGTCTCGCGACTCGGTGTACAAGTTCATCATCGGCTCGCTCAATTCGGCGGTCACGAACCTCAACGCTGCTGGTGGGACCTTCGCGTTCACGTTGCCACCGGGCTTCGCCGCCTTCAACACGCCGGCGACGTTCGTCAAGTTCACGCAGGCGCTGCTGGGGAAGGAACTGGCGCACTACGCGACGGCCGGCGGTGGTTCGGCGGCTTGGCAGCAAGCGGTGACGGCGCTCAATGCGTCCTTCCTCAATCTGTCCGCGACGACGCGCGTCGCGCTCGACGCCGGGCCGTTCAACACGCATGGTGTCGCGCCGGATTCGCCGAACGGGCTGACGCAAGCGACGAACACGAACCTGTACGCGCACATGTCGCTGCAGCGCGACGCGCAGCTCAAGGCGAACGGTCAACCCGATGACCGGTACCTCACCAAGGTCCGCACTGGGCTTCCGCCTCGCGCCGGCCCCGTCGTGAACGGTCAGCCCACGACGGAGACGACCACGCTCGGCTTCAGCATCTGGCCGGCGCAGAACTCGTCGATTCCGATCATCCGGAACGAAGAGCTCATCCTGTTGCACGCCGAAGCGATGTTGGCGACCGGCAACAAGGCGGGCGCCATCACGGACATCAACACGGTGCGCGTGAACTCGGGTGGTCTTCCGCCGACGACCCTGACGGCCTCGTCGTCGGACGCCCAGATCCTCGACGGTATTCTGTACGAGAAGCGCTACTCGACGCTGATGGAAGGCAATCGCTGGATCGATATGCGCCGCTACAACAAGCTCGGCGAGCTTCCGCTCGACGTGGCGTCGGGACCGAACAAGAACTTCGTCGCCAAAGTCAACCCGATTCCACAAGCCGAGTGCCTGGTGCGTCAGGGTCAGTCCGGCGACCTCCTCGGTCCGGGTGGACTGAACAACTGCGCGCCCTGACTAGGCTCGGAGTTGCTTAGTTGACGCGCGAGGCCGGAATCGAGGATCTCGATTCCGGCCTTTCGCTTCGCAAACCGCTTTTCATCCTGAGCCAAGCTCCTGTGTCCTTCTGAGCCCTTCGTCACTGCGTTCCTCGAGGGCAGGCTGCGCGAGGGATCTACTTTAGGATGTTGGGTACTAATTATGGTCAATAGATCCTTCGTCGCTGCGCTCCTCAGGATGACAACAAAATCCCGTTTACTGACATTCGTTCTCGTCGCGCTCGCTTTGAACAGCGTCGCCTCGGTTTCAGGCGCGCAGTATCCAGTCGGCTCCGCGCTCGCCCGCCGCGATAGCGCGCAGCGGACGCGCAGTTTCGGCACGATCGATGGTCTCGTGAGCGACACGAACCTCGTGCCGCTTCACGCCGCTTTCGTGTCGATCCTCGGAACGCCAATCCGCGTAGGCACGGGTCCGAACGGACGGTTCCGGATCGTGCGCGTGCCTGCGGGGCAGTACCTGTTGATCGTCAAACGCGTGGGCTATCGCCCGGTCTCGAGCGTGGTGGACGTCGCGACGTCGGACACGCTCCGCGTGTCATACACGATGGCTGAGGCGCCGCAGGTCACCACGTTGGGCACGGTCGTCGTTACCGAGCCTTCGAGGTCGGAGCGGCTGGCTGGTTTCGAGACAAGGCGCAAGGCCGGCGTCGGCGAGTTCCTCACCGGTGAGCAGATCGACCGGGCGAACACGGTCTACACGACCGAGCTGATACGAAAATTCAAATCGGTCAACGTGTCGCCGAGTCATACGAGCGTGATCACGGAGTACTACCCGTTGAGCGCTCGCGAGGGCGGGAACCCCACCGTCGGCGCCTGCCCAATGCAAGTGTATCTCGATCAGGTACCGCTGCAGACGCCGTTCAATCTCGATTTGCTGCCCACGCCCAAAGACCTGGCCGGTATCGAGGTGTACGCCGGCGCATCGACGACTCCGCCGCAATTCGCCGGTCCCAACCGCGGTTGCGGTGTGATTCTGGTCTGGACGAAAGCCGGCTCCTGATCGATCTTGACCGTCGCCTCACCGGGGCAGGAGGCGACGGGACCATGACAATCATTACGCGGACTCTGCTGGCCGCGGCGATTGCCGCGACGGCGGCGCGCGGCCTCGCGGCGCAGGTCGTGTCGGGCACCGTGGTGCTGCGCGACAGCACGCCCGCGATCGGTGCGATCGTGGAAGCGAGCGACGCGCGCGGTAAGCCCGCCGGACGCGCGCTCACGAACTCTCGCGGTGAGTTTCGCCTTTCGACCGCCGGCGACGGTCGGTTCGACCTCAAGGTGCTGCGTATCGGCTACCGGCCTACGACGGGAACGGCAGTCAACGTCGTTGGCGGCCGTGCGGAGCCGGTGAGGATCGTTGTCTCCGGCGAGGCGGTCGTGCTTTCTGGAATCAATGTTCGCGACCGCGAGACTTGCCGCATCAGCGCCGACAGCGGGATGATGGTCGCGCGCCTGTGGGAGGAGGCGCGCAAGGCGATGCAAACCGTTCAGCTCAGCGCCGACGGCGAGCCGCTCTTCGCCGAGTGGATCGAGTACGATCGCACGCTCGACTCCACGTCGCGGCTCGTGCGCGCCCAGCGCGTGCGAACAAGCCGTGAGGCGACGACGCACGCGTTCAAGAGTCGTCATTCCGCCGAGTGGCTCGATTCAGCCGGATACGTCGTCGCTGATGGAGGCGGCACGACGTTTTTCGCTCCCGATGCAGACGTCTTGCTGTCGGAGCGGTTCGCCAGCGCGCACTGCTTTCACTTGCGCGAACCGCCGCGGGAATCGCCATCGTTGATTGGAGTCGGCTTCACCCCGGCTCGCGAGCGACGCGATTTGAGCGACATCGAGGGCACGGTTTGGCTGGACCGGCGCGGTGCGGAGCTTCAGCTGTTGGAATTCGCGTACACCAACCAGCCCGATGCCGCGCTGCCGGCGGAGCCCGGCGGACGCGTTGAGTTCTTGCGGGTAGCCGGCGGTCGTTGGCTCGTGAGCCGGTGGAACCTTCGCATGCCGCAACTCGGCGCTCGCTCCAACAGGACGGGCGACGGGTTAGGCAAGGTGGTGATGTCGGCGACGAATGTCATCGTGCGCACGGTTCAGGTCACGGGCGGAGAAGTGA